>Ga0056115_1000114_pt1 | contig 41429 bp, 1 predicted proteins | sample WorMetOlspDAHAB1_FD_77007 | JGI IMG/M metagenome (GOLD analysis project Ga0056115, IMG submission 77007) | Marine gutless worms symbiont microbial communities from Max Planck institute for Marine Microbiology, Germany - Olavius sp. DAHAB.1 ...
CATCGTCGCCGAGGCCACGGCGACCAGCGTCGGCATGACGTCCTCGCAGGCCCAGAGCTTCGCCTCGGTGGTCACCGCGCCGCTGAAGGCGCTGGGTGCGTCCGCCGGCCTGGCGGCCAGCGCGTCGGCGGCCAAGGAGGCGGCGCTGGCCGCCATGGCCGCGGCCAGTAAAGGCGTCGAGATCACCGAAGCCATGATCACCGAGCTGGAGGCCCTGGTGGGTCTCGGCTCAAGTGCGTCTGACGCCGCCAACGTCACCTTGGCCGTGGCCAAGATGGAGAAGATCGTCAACGCCGCCATCCAGGCCTCGAGCACCGTCAAGACCAAGGCCATCACGGCGGCCAAGGCGGCCAAGGCGGCCGGCCAGGACGTCGCCACGGCGGCCAAGAACTCCGCCGCCCAGAACTTCTCCGCCGAGATGACCACCGCCTTCGCCGATGATGTGGACAGCCTCGGCGATGTTTCCTTCAGCGATCTCGGCACCCTGGTCGACGGCGTTTCCGGACAGATCACCCGCATCTCTGACCAAGCCGCCCTGGAAGGCGATTCCGAGGAACTGGCCTTCATGAAGAGCGCCGCCACCATCGCCGTGTCGGCCATCGCCAAGGCTGACGAGACGGCGACGGCGGCCCAGCAGACCATCGAGCAGACGGACTTCAGTCAGGTCCTCAGCTTCGCCACCACGGCCTTCAACGCCGCCAAGGAGGCGGAGGCCTTCCGTAAGGAAGCGGATGCCCTGTTCGATATCGGCGCCATCTTCTCCGGCGCCGACGCCAGCGTCGCCGATGAGTTCAACGAGTTCCTGGGCTTCGACCCCTCCGGCGGCGGCAGCGAGGAGGACTTCGAGGCCCTGTTCGACGACGACTTCGTCTCCGCCGACGAGGCCCTGGCCGCCATCGAGGCCGCCACCGAGGCGCTCGAATCGGCCCTCGCCTTCATCGACGGCGACGCCCAGGCCGACCTGGACGACGCCCAGGCCGCGGCCACGGCGGCCCGGGCCGCGGCGACGGCCGCCGCGGCGGCTTCCGAAAGCGCCGCCCAGGATGTCCTCGATGCCCGCGGCGTTCTGGTCGACAAGCTGGTCGCCAAGGCCGTCGCCGAGGCGAAGAAGGAGATCCTCGACGACGCCGTGGTCACCGCCAACGCCGAAGTGGCCAACGCCCAGACCGCCGTGGACAGCGCCAACGATGACCTGAGCGCCGCCCAGGACGCGCTTTCCGCCGCCCAGGACGCCGCCAACGCCGATCCCACCGACCCGGTGGCCGCCGCAAACGTGGTCCTGCAGACCGCTCTGGTGGCCAACGCCCAGGCCGCCGTGGACTTCGCCAACCAGGTGCTGACGCTCTTCACCAACGCCCGCGACACGGCCCAGACCCGGGCCAACGACCAGGGCACGGCGGCCACCAACGCGGCCAACGCGGCGGCCGACGCGCAGGGCGAACTGGACGCCCTGGAGGCCGAGTTCGCCACCAAGCTGCAGGAGTCGCTCGACGCCATCGACGCTTCCGCCGCCGCCGATTCGGCCCTGGCCGAGGCCCGCGGCTTCTTCAACGTGGCCAAGGCCGCCGCCGAGGGCCAGGCCCAGGGTTCCTTCAACGCCGCCGTTAGCGACACCGAGTTCTTCGCCAACCAGGCCAAGGCGGCCGCCGACCAGGCGGCCGAGTTCGCCGATCTGGCCAAGTCCTTCGCCGACCCGCTGGTCCAGCAGCCGGACAAGGTCCAGGCCAACGCCGCCGAGCAACTGGCCATCGCCGCCGCCGAACAGGCCCGCGAGTTCGCCGACCTGGCCATCGAGTCGGCCGAGAACGCCGACATCGCCGCCAACCTCTCCTACGCCAGCACCGATCCGGCCGCCGTGGCCGCCCGCAACGCGACGCTGGCGTCGGTGAAGGCGCTCGCCGAGGGCGCCGAGGCCACTGCCGACGCGGCCCAGGCGTCGGCCGACCTGGCCACCGCGGCGTCGAACCTGGCCGACATCATCAACCCGACGCCGGACAATCCGGACGACGCCCAGGCGGCGCTCCGCGCCGCCCAGGAGGCGGCCAACAAGGCGGCCGCCGAGAAGGCCGCCAAGGAGGCCGCGGAAGCCGCCAAGGCAGCCGAGGCGGCGGCCGAGGAAGCGGCTCGCCAGGCCGCCGAGGAAGCGGCCTTCGCCAACGCCAAGGCGGCCGCCGACGCCGCCGAGACCGCCGCCGACCTGGCCGCCACCCGGGCCACCGAGGCGGCCGGCTTCGAGGCCCAGGCGGAAACCCAGAAGCTGCTCGCCCAGACGGCGGAAGCCAACGACGACGCGGCCGCCGCGGCCGCCGCGGCGACCGCCGCCGAGGATTTCGCCGAGTAGGCCCGGACGGCCCGCAACCAATCCCAGTCGGCGTCCAGCGAGGCGACCCTGCAGGCCAACATCGCCGCCCAGGCCGGCCTTGCCGCCGGCACCTTCACCGAGACCGCTACCAACGGCGACACTATCACCGGCGCCTTCCACATCGAGCGGGCGACGGCGGCGGCGGCGAAGGCCGCCACCTCGGCCGGCGAGGCCGACAACTCCTTCACCGGCGCCGACGCGGACGCCGCCGACGCCCGCGCCGCCGCCGATCTGCAGGCCGCCGAGGACCAGGCCTCGCAACTGGCCGAGCAGGCCGCCGCGGACGCCCTGGCGGCGGCCGAGCAGGCGGCTCAGCAGGCCCAGGACGCCGCCGACCAGGCGGCCGCCGACCGGCTGGCCGCGGAAGTGGCGGCCACGGCCCGGGCCAAGGATCTGGCCGACGACGCCGAGGCGAAGCAGGCGGAAGCCGCCGACTTCGCGACCAAGGCGCAGGCCGCGGCCGACAACATCGACGCGGAGAACGCGGAGGTCTTCGCCAACCTGGCCAAGGCGGCGGCCGACGCCGCGCAAGCCGCGGCCGACGCAGCGGCCGCCGCGGCCACCGGCAAGGGCACCGACGCGCTCGCCGAATCGAGCCGCGCCTCAACCGCCGCGACGGCCGCCAAGACCAGTGCCGGCGCCGCCCAGGCGGCCAGCGACGTGGCCGCCAACTCGGCGGAAGCGGCGACGGGCTGGGTCGACGGCTCGGCCTCCATCGCCCGCGCCGCGGCCAAGGTGGCGGCCGGCGAAGCGGCGGCGGCGGCCTCATCGGCGGCGACGGCGGCGGAAACGGCGGCCAAGGCGGCGGCCCAGGCCGCGGCCGACGCGGTCGGCCCCAACGTCACCCTGGCGGCGGCCCAGGCGGCCAAGGATTCACGCACCTCCGCATTGGCCGAGGTGCAGGAGCAGCGGACCCTGGCCGACGACGGCCAGGCCACCGATTCGGCCATCGAGCTGGTTTGGGACGCCGCCGTCTCCCAGGCCCAGCGGGCCCTCACCGAAGCCACCAACGCCTTGTCCCAGGCCCAGGCCGCGGCCGACGCCGCCAACCTGGCCCTTTCCGTCGCCCAGGACACGGCCACCAAGGCGGCCCAGGCGGCGGCCGACGCGGCCGCCGTGGCGGCGGAAGCGGCCTCCGATGCGGGCTTCGCCGTGGCCTTCGAAATCGGCGCCCAGTCGTCGGCCCAGTCGCGCGCCGACAAGGCCGTGGACGCCATCGTCACCGCCATTTCCAACGCCGTCCAAGAGGCTGAGGAACAGGCCGCCGAGGCCACGACCCAGGCCCAGAACGCCGAGAACGCGGCCGATACGGCGGTCGGCGATCTCGCCACGGCACCGGCCCAGGCGATCATCGCCAACGCCGCATCGGACGCCGCCGACGCGGCCGCCGCGGCCGCCGCCCAGGCGATCATCGATGCCGCCGCTGCCCTCAACCTGAGCCTCGCCGAGCAGACCGTGGAGGCCGCCGTGGCGGCCATCAAGGCGGCCGCCGACACGGCCGCGGCCCGAGACAACGCCAGCGCCGAGACCCAGGCCAACGCCACCGAGGCCCTGCTGACCGCGCAGACGGACGCCGACAACACGCAATTGGCCAAGGTCGCCTCCATCAAGGCGGCCGCCGATTCCGCGGCGCAGGCGGCGAACTCCGCCGCGGCCAGTGCCGAGGTGGCGGAATCGCAAGCCGACGTGGCGACGGTGGCGGCGGAAGACGCCGACAAGCTGGAGCAGGTGCAGATCGAGGCGGCGACCAAGCAGTTGGCCCAGGCCAAGGCCGCCGTCCAGGCCGCCGCCGACAAGGCCGCCGCCGAGGCGGCCGACGCGGCGTCGTCATCCCGGGATGCGGAAACCCGCCTCGCCGACGCCACCGCCGCGGTCAACGCATCGGCCACGGCGCAGACGGCATCGGCGGCGGCCCAGGCCGCGGTAACCAAGGCCCAGGCCAGCCTGGTGGCCGCCGGCACGGCCCGCGACACGGCCGTCGACGAGGCGGCGGACGCCCAGACGGCTTTCGATTCCGCTTCTTCCGTGGCCTCCGTCGACCCGGAAACCTTCCAGGCCCTGAAGCAGGCCAACGACCGCGCCCAGGCGGCCCTGGCCGAGGCCAACACGGCCGTTGCCGACGCCCAGGCGGCGGTTGATTCGGCCGTCGAGGCGGCGGCCACGGCGGCGACGGAAGCGGCCAAGGCGGCCGCCGCCGCGGCGACCGTCGACCTGACCGTCGCCCAGAACGCCTTCGACGACCCGAACAGCACGGACGACGCGGCCGGCGCTTCCGCGCGCGCCGACACGGCCCTGGCCAATGCCCAGGCGGCACGCGATTCGGCCAACGCCCAGCAGATCCCCAACGCCGAGGCGGCGACGGTGACCATCTCGTTCACCGACGCCCTGGATGTCGGCGACACCTATAGCGTCACCATCGACGCCACCACCATTTCCGTCAGCGTCGAGGCCGGCAACGATCTGGCGGCGGTGCGCGATGCCCTGGTGCAGGCCATCAACGACGACGCCACCGCCGGCGCGGTGGTCGTGGCGGCGGCCGGCGGTGCCGGGGAAATCAATCTGACGCTGGAGGCTGGCGTCACCAGCTTCTTCGTCGCCACCGCGGCGACCAACACCGACGGCGGCGCCAACGCCAACGCGTCGGCCCTCAACATCACCCAAGCCCATACGGCCAGCTCGGCGGAAATCCAGGCCCGCGCCGACCTGGCGGCGGGCTTCGCGACGACGGCGCAGATCGAGGCCGGCACCGCCGAGGACGAGGCCGACGCGGCAGCGACGGCGCTGGCCGGCAGCCCGAGATCGGCGGCGGCCCGCTCCGACGCCCAGGCCGCGGCGGACGCGGCGTCCGCGGCGGCGGCGACGGCCGGCGGCGTCGCCCAGGTGGACACGGTGACCATTTCCGGCACGGTCAGCGAGGCCGATGCCGGCGACACCTATTCCGTCACCGTCAACGGCCAGACGGTGACCGTCACCGTGCAGGTCGCCGACAACACCATCAACGACGTCCGCGACCGCCTGGTGGATGCCATCAACGCCGACGACAACGTCGGCGACGTGGTCGCCGCTGCTTCCACGGACGGCACCGGCCAGTTCACCCTGACCGCCGAGAACGCCGGCGTCGGATTCATCGCCACGGCCAGCGCCACCAACATCGCCGGCGGCACCGACAACGGCACCGCCAGCGTGGCGACCACGACGGCCAACCTGGGCGGCTCGTCGGAAGTCAGCCAGGTGGACACGGTGACCATCGAGGCGACAAGCGGCGAGAACGGCGACACCTATACCTTCACGGTCAACGCGGTCAGCTACACCTATACCTCGGACGGCAGCGAGGCGAGCCTGACGGCGCTCCGCGACGCCATCGTCACGGCCTTCAACCAGCAGACGGACGACGGTGAGATCGGCACCATCGTCACCGCGTCGGCCGGTGACGCGGCCGGTGAGATTAAGCTCACGGCGCTGGTTTCCGGAACCGCCTTCACGGCGTCGGTTTCCGCCGCCAACGCCGCCGACGGCACCGACGACAACTCGGCCACCATCTCGACCACGGTGGCCAACCTCAGCGGCGCCGACGACCTGGCCGACCAGGCCGCCCAGGAGGCCGCCGAACAGGCAGCCATCGCGACGACGGAAGCGGCCAACGCGGAAGCCGCCGCGGCCAAGGCCCAGGTGACCATCCAGGCCAACAGCCTGTCGAGCCAGTCGCAGACCGCCGAGGACACGGCCGAGACCAAGGCCGACGACGACGATGCCGGCACCCTGGATGCCGTGCAGGCGGCCGAGGAGGCGGAGACCTTCGCCCAGGCGGCGGCGACGGCGGCGGCGGCGGGCTCTCGGGCCGAGTTGGAGAAGGACAATCCGGACGAGACGGCCCTGGAGACCTTCAAGGCCCAGGCCGCCACGGCGGCAAGCAGTTCGGCGAGCCGCGCCACCTCGGCCCAGGATGCGGCTGACGCCGCGGCCCAGGCGATCGTCGACGCCGCCCAGAACCTGGGCCTGACGGGCTCCACGGCGACGGCCGCCGCCCAGGCGATTACCACGGCGGCCCAGGCGATCATCGATTCCGCCGGGTCCTCGGAAGTCGCCAAGACGCTGGCCACGGACGCCAAGGAATCCATCGCCGAGGCCCTGGCCGCGGCCAACGCGGCCCAGCAGGACGCCGACGCGGCGGCCGAATCGGCGACCAACGCGCAAGCCCAGGCGGACGTCGCCGCGGCGGCCGTGGATGACCTGGATGCCCTGATCCTGCTGCGCGCCCAGGCCGCCGCCTCCGACATCAACGCCGCCAACGAGACCGCCGAGACGGCGGCCAAGTCGGCGGAGGCATCCCGCGACGCGGCCATCGCGTCCGGCGACGAGGCCCTGGACTTCGCCCGCGCCGCCATGGACGCCACCAATTCGACCTTGGATTCGGCGGCCGATTTCGAGACCACCAACGACACCACGGCGAAGGACGAGGTGCAGGCCGCGGCGGCCGTCTCCGGCGGTTCGTCGAACGGCGCCAAGGGCACGGTGACGGTCAACTCCGACGGCACCGTCACCTACACGCCGGATATCACCCAGTACGAGGGGTTGAGCGTCAACGGCTCGTCGACGGACACCTTCATTTACGCCATTTCCGACGGCGGCAACGGCTTCACCACCCAGAACGGCACGGCGACGGTCACCCGGATCCGCGACGACGGCGATCTGACCAGCGACGACTTCACCGTTGCCGTGATCGGCCACGACGGCGCCTCCGCCATCACCAACGCCACCGGCGCCCTGCAGGCCATCGACGCGGCCATCGCCGGCGGCGCCAACGACCGCGGCACCGTGGTCGCCGATGCCATCGATGCCGTGGTGACCCGGCTGGATACGGCCATCGCGGCGACCAAGCAGACGGTCAACCTGACCCAGACCGGCTCCATCGAGAGCGACGACGTCTACACGGTGGACATCGACATCGCCCGCGAGGACACGGTCACCATCACCGGTCCGGCGGAAGCCAACGACGTCTTCTCGGTGGCCGTCAACGGCACCGCCGTGGCCTTCACGGTGACCGCCGGCGAAAGCGACGCCAACGACATCCGCGACGCCATGGTCTCGGCCATCAACGCCGACGCCACCGTCGGCGCCGTGGTCACGGCGTCTGCCGGCGATGCCGACGGTGCCATCAAGCTGGTCGCCAACACGCCGGGCACGGACTACACCCTGGCCGTCGCCGAGGTCGAGGCCGGCGACAACAACACCATCACCATCAACAACGACGTCGACAATTTCGCCGTGCAGGTGAGCGTCACGGTCGACGCCGAGACCACCGCGGCGGCGCTGCGCACGACCCTGATCAACGCCATCAACACGTCGAACGCCGGCACCATCCTGACCGCCACGGAAGCCTTCAGCGACAACGAGATCGTGCTCACCGCCGATGCGGCCGACGCCAATACCTTCGTCGTCTCGACGGCAACCACGGACGACAACACGGCGGCCATCGCCAACACGGTGGCCAACGACACGGGCGTCGCCCAGGTGGACACGGTGACCATCGGCGACACTGTCGAGGCCGGCGACACCTTCAGCGTCACCGTCGGCGGCGCCACCGTCTCCTACACGGCGGTCGCCGACGACCTCACCGGCAACGCCGCCGCCAACCTGGATGCCGTGCGCGACAAACTTATCGACGCCATCAACGCCGATCTGTCCGTCGGCCCCATCGTCACCGCGGCGGCGACCACGGCCGGTAAGTTCACCCTGACGGCGGATGCGGCGGGCACGGCCTTCACCGCGACCACGGCCTCGACCCCGGCCGCCGGGGCCAGCCTGAGCGCCAACGCGACGGGCGTCGAATCGGCCCTGACGGCCTTCGCGTCGGGTCTCGAGGTGGCCTCCGACATCGCCCGTACCATCCAGTCGGCGGTGACGGATGCCGTTACCGCGGCGACGACGGCGCGGACCAACGCAGACGCCATCGACCCACAGGAAGTTCCACAGACCGCCACGGACGCCGAGGCCGATGCCCTGGAGGCCGCCGCCACGGCGGCCAAGACCAGCGCCGCCAACGCCGTCGCCCAGGTGACCCCGGCGGCGGAGGCCGCGTCCCTGGCCTTCGCCCAGCGGATCGCCGCCGAACAGGCCTCGGGCCAGGCCGTCGCCGGTAACGAGCAGTTCGAGCAGGCGCTCGCCAAGGCCAAGGAAGAGCAGGCCCTGGCCGAGGCCCAGGAAATCGCCAACGCCCGGCCGGTGGCCGACGACGACGCGGCGGCCACCAACGAGGACAACGCCGTCACCATCGATGTGCTCGACGGCGACACCCGGGCCGACCTGGGTGATCTGGTCGGGGCGTCCATCTCCGTCGGCGCGCCGGCCAACGGCAGCGCCGTCCTGACCGCCCAGATCGACAGCATCGACTTCGCCGCCAGCTTCGCCGACACGGAGACCATGGTGGCGAAGATCAACGACACCACCTTCACGGTCACCTCGTCGGGAACCACGACGGGCGCCGACATGGCCGCCGCCATGGTCAACCTGATCAACAACCACGCCGTCATCGGCCCCCTGGTCACGGCGAGCAGCGATTCGCGCTCCTTCATCATCACCGGTGACAAGCTGGGCCAGGGCTTCATCACCACGGTGACCGAGAAGGGCGTCGATGCGACGGTGACCACGACGGCGCCGAAGGTCATCTACACGCCGGACGAAAACTTCAACGGCACCGATACATTTAAGTATGCGGTCTCCAACGCCAACGGGGACTTCGATTCGGCGACCGTGACGGTCACCGTCAACTCGGTCAACGACGCGCCCGAGGCCAGCCCCGACTTCGCCACCACGGCGACGGACGTCTCCTCCGTGACCATCGACGGGCTCAGCAACGACGAGGACCCGGACAACGCCGAGACCACGGTGGATACCCTAAGCGTGGCGAAGATCAACGGCGTCGCCGTCTCCAGCGGCCAGACGGTGACCCTGACGGGCGGCAGCGGCGCCGAGGTGACCCTCAACGCCGACGGAACCTTCACCTACAACCCGCTGGACAACTTCAACCAGTTGCGCGACGGCGAGACCGCCACGGAGAGCTTCACCTACACCATCTCCGACGGCAACGACGGGGCCAACGACGACAACACGGCGACGCTCGGCAACGGCACCGCCAACGTCGCCGCCGTGGCCCAGGTGGATACGGTGACGCTCGGCGGCACGGTGGAGGCCGGCGACACCTACAGCGTCACCGTCGAGGGCACCACCGTCACCTACACGGTGACCGGGAACGAGCTCGGCTTGGCCGGCATCCGCAACGCCCTGGTCGACGCCATCAACGCCAATTCGACGGTGGCCGGCCTGGTCACCGCGAAGCGGGCCGCCGATTCCGACAAGATCCTGATTACCGCCGACGAGGCGGGCACGGCGTTCACCGCCTCGGCCGCCTTCACGGACAACGGCGGGACCACGGACAACAGCGCCAGCAGCACTACCACCACGAGCAACACCGCCGCCGTCGCCCAGGTGGAGACGGTCACCCTCGCCGGCACCAAGGAAGCCGGCGACCGCTATTCCGTCACCGTCGACGGCCGCACCATCACCTACGAGGTGATCGGCACCGAAGCCAACCTGGAGGCCGTCCGCGACGCCCTCATCGAGGCCATCAACAACGACGACACGGTGAGCGCCAAGGTCACCGCCTCGGCCAACGGCACGGACAAGATCGACATCATCGCGGACACGGCGGGTATCGGATTTACCGCGTCGGCACAAGCCTTTAACGCCGGCACGGATACGGAGACGGTGACCGTCACCATCACCGGCACCAACGCCGCGCCGATCGCCCAGTCGCTGAGCCCGTCGGCCGACGAGGACAATGCCATCAACGGCACCCTGACGGCCACGGACGTGGACACGGGCGACACCCAGACCTTCTCCCTGGCGCCGGGCGGCGCGCCGCTGAACGGCACCGTCTCCATCGACGCCGACGGGGATTTCACATACACGCCGGACGATAATTTCAACGGCACCGACGCCTTCACCTACCGGGTCGTCGATTCCACCGGGGCGTCCGACACGGAAGTCGTCTCCATCACCATCAACTCGGTCAACGACGCGCCGGTGACGGGCGCCGACGAGGCCGCCGTCTCGGCCACCAACGCGGTGACCATAAAGGTCCTGGACAACGACGCCGACGACGCCGACGGCGAGGACCTGAGCATCCTCAGCGTATCCGGCGGCAGCTTCGGCACGCCGACCATTGCCGGCCAGAGCCTGGTCTACACGGCCGACCAGACCGCCGCCTTCGAACTGCCGGCCGGCACCACGGCCACGGACACGGTCACCTATACGGTCACCGACGGGGTCATCGCCCGGGCGGCGACGCCGACCGCCAACCAGGGCGCCGCCGCCCAGGTGGACACGGTGACCATCGAGGACTTCTTCTTCGAGGGCTTCGTCTTCACCGTGGGCGTCAACGCGGTGTCGCGCCAGGACACGGTGACCCTTTCCGGCGAGGTGACCGAGGACGACGCGTTCACCATCACCATCAACGGCACGGACATCACCTACACCGTCACCGACACGGACGCGGCGGACGGGACCTTCGCCAACGCCGTCGACGAACTGGTGGCGCTGATCAACACGGACGCCACCGTCGGTCCGGACGTGACCGCCGTGGCGGGCAGCTCGGACGGCGAGATCGTGCTGGTCTCCAACACGCCGGGGGTCGATTACACCCTTGCCGTCAGCGAGACGGACCCGGACGACGACAGCGCCATCGCCGCCGCCAACGACGTGGCCAACGCCGGTACGCTTTCGTCCTACACGGTGACCAGCGGCGACGTCTCGGCGGACGACTTGGCGAGCCTGCGCACCAACGTGGTCAACGCCATCACCAGTGACCTGAGCGGCGTCGCCACCGTGGCGGCGGGCAGCGCCGCCGGCGAGATCACCCTGACGGCGGTGACCCCGGGCACCGGCTTCACCACCACGGTGACGTCGGTCGATGATTCCGGGTTCGACGTGGGCGTCCTGGAGGCCGACACCACCACGGCCAATACGGCCCCGGTGGCCCAGGTTTCCACCGTGACCCTGCGCGGCACCTTCGAGGCCGACGACCAGTTCACGGCCGTCGTCAACGGCACCGAGGTCACCTACACGGTGACCGGCAACGAGGCCAACCTGGCGGCCATCCGCGACCAGATGGTGACCGACATCAACACCGCCGTGGGCGGCACGGTGACGGCGGCGGCGGGCAACGCGGCGGGCATCATCCGGATCACCGCCGATACCCCGGGCACGGCCTTTACCATCGGCGCCAGCACCGTCAACGAGAACGCCGAGACCTCCACGGAGACGGTGACCATCACGGTCACCGGCGCCAACAGCGCGCCGGAGGTCTCCGACGTGGCGCGGACCATCGGCGAGGCCGAATCGGTGACCGTCGACGTCCTGGATTCGTCCATCTCCACGGACAACGACGGCGACGATCTTTCCATCTCCGGCGTCACCCAGGGCGCCAAGGGCGCCGTCAGCTTCGATGCGGACGGCAACATCACCTACAAGGCCTCGGCCTCGGCCACGGAATCGCTGGCCGCCGGCGAAACCTTCGACGATACCTTCGAGTTCACGGTCACCGACGGCGAGGGCGAGTTCACCACCGCCGAATTCACGGTCACCATCACCGGCGAGAACGACAACCCGGTGGCCAGCGCCGACACCTTCACCGCCTTCGACGGCGGCGGCCCGGTGGCCGTCGATTTGCTGGCCAACGACACGGACGTGGATGAGGGCGACACGCTCAGCATCATCTCCGGCTCGGTGACCTCGCAGCTCGGCGCCACCATCACGGAAAGCGCCACCCCGGTGAAGCAGCAGGACACCATCACGCTTTCCGGCACCGTCGAGGACGACGACCTGTTCACGGTGGTGATCACGGACGCCAACGGCAACGACGTGTTCGTGGACTTTACGGTGGACGGCCAGGCGACGCTCGCCGCCGTGCGCGACGCCCTGGTCACGGCCATCCAGGGCAACACCGCCGCCGCCATCGTCGACGTGGCGGCGCTGCCCGCCGACGGCGAGCTCCGGCTGACGGCGAAGACCGCCGGCACGCCCTTCGAGACGGTGGTCGACGCGGTCGACGGCGGTTCCAACGACGACAACGACATCTTCGTCGAGACCACCACGGCGAACGTCGAGGCCGACGCCATCACCTACGACGTGAGCTCGCTTTCGGGGCTCACCCAACTGGCCGCCGGCGAGAGCCTGACCGACATCGTCACCTACAGGATCGCCGACAGCAACGCCGGCACGGACGACAACGCGGCCAGCGTCTCGACCTTCACCCACAGCACCGATGCGCCGCAGGTCACCACCATCGTGTTCAGCGACCCGGTGAGCCCGGGCCAGGAGATGACCCTGGACATCGCCGGCGTCGGTTCCGTCACTCACATCATTCCGCCCCTCGATGGCACCGAGCAGGATTTCCTCAACACCTTCGCGTTCGAGATCCTCGGCGATGCGGTCCTCGGCGCCGCCGTCAGCCCGTCAGTTTCTGACTCGCCGCTTACCCTGACCCTGACCAGCCTGGACGGCGCCTTCTCGCCGACCTTCACTTGGGAGGACTCCGGCGATCAGCCGATCACCGGGTTCGTCCTGACCAACACGCCGGGCACCGTCGCCGGCACCCAGGTCGACACGGTGACCATCGCCGGCACCCACGGCTCCGGCGAGGCCGGCGACACCTATACGGTGGAGGTCGACGGCAATTCGCTCACCTACACGGTGACCGGCTCGGAAAGCGGCCTCGGAGGCGTGCGCGACGCCATGATCGACGCCATCAACGCGGACGCCGCCATCAGCGCCATCGTCACCGCGTCTGCGGGAAGCGGGTCCAACGACATCGATCTCACCGGCGTCACCTCGGCGACCACCTTCACCACCACCGCCAGCGCCTTCAACACGGGCACGGCGACGGGCACGGCGACGGTCACGGTGGGCGGCGTCAACGACGACCCGACGGCGAACGCGGACAGCTACAGCGCATCCTCGAACCTCATCCTCAGCGTCGACGCGGCGAGCGGCCTCTTGGCCAACGATACGGACCCGGACACCAGCGACGTGCTCCGGGTGCGGGTCGATGAATCGGGCTACTTCGACGTCAATGACAACCAGACCCTGGATTCCGGCGAGGCGATCCGCGAGGGGATCGCCGGGGACGGGACCGATACGTCGCTCCTGGACAACGTGGCCCTCACGGAGAAGGGGGCGAAGGTCACCTTCAACGAGGACGGCAGCTTCACCTACGATCCGCGCGGCGCGACGGAACTGTTCGTCTACCAGAGCGCCGATGAGATCCCGACAGATTCCGGCGAACCCGGATTCGGCAGTCAGGTCGGCGACCAGATTCCCGTCGATGGTACCGCCCAGGACAGCTTCAGCTATACGCTGTTCGATCCGCAGAACGTCGAGAAGATCCACACCGTCACCCTGACCGTGCAGATCGTCGGCGGCCGGGTCGAGATCACCGATACGGACGTCACCATCTCCCTGCAGGACGGCCTCACCGACGAGATCATCGGCGATGCCCAGGACAACGTCGTCAACGTCAGCCTCACCGGCGCCATCAACACCGGCGATTCCGTCGTCTTCGAGGAAGGCGACTTCATGGACGGCGGCGCCGGCAACGACACCCTGATCCTGGCCAATTCCGGCAACATCATCCGCGTCGAGAACGTCGAAAACGTGTTCGGCGGTGCCGGCGTCGATGTGATCACCGTTGCCGGCACGGTGGGCGCCAAGGTGGAAGGCGGTGGCGGCGATGATGTCCTGAAGGGCGGCGACGGCAACGACGTCCTCGACGGCGGCGTTGGCAACGACCTGTTGATCGGCGGCACCGGCCTCGGCGACGACACCTATATCGGCGGCGAGGGTATCGACACCATCTCCTACGCCAGCGCCCCCGTCGGCCAGGACCTGGTCATCAACCTCGCGGAGGGCATCGCCTTCGATGTGAACTCGGGCTCGCCCTGGATCGGCAACGACACCCTGATCGGCATCGAGAACGTCATCAGTGGTGCCGGCAACGACCACATCACCGGCGACGCCGCCGACAACACGATCACCGGCGGCGGCGGCAACGACGTCATGGACGGCGGCGCCGGCAACGACGTTCTGGTGGGCGCCAGCGGCGACGACACCTTCGTCATGTCGACGGGCAACGACCTGATCACCGCCGGCGGCGGCACCGATAGCCTGACGGCGGATTCCCGGTTCGTCATCGAGAACGCCGAGCGCACGGACACGGGCGACGTGATCATCACCGCCCGCGACGACATCGGCCGCGAGACCACCGTCACCATCCAGGACTTCTTCAACGACCCGGTCAGCACCTTCACCTTCTATGACGAGGGCGTGCAGAAAACCATCGACCTGTCGTCGTTGCTGGACGGCTCGGCCCTGAGCAATGCCACGGGCCTGGCCGGCGGCGCGGCGGACGAGACCATCACCGGCGGCTCCGGCGACGACTACATCTTCGGCAACGACGGCGACGACGTTTTGGAAGGCGGCGAGGGCGCCGACTTCCTGAGCGGCGGTGCCGGCAACGACACCCTGGACGGCGGCATCGGCGACGACGACATGGTCGGCGGCATCGGCGACGACCTGTTCATCGCGTCCGCCGGCGACGACCACATCATCGCCGGCGATACGGACATCGCCCAGCTCGAGGATCTGATCGCCACCCTGACCTCGACCAAGGCGACGGCCGATTCCACGGCCGCCAACGATGCCGCCGCCGCCATCAGCGCCCAGAACCAGGCCGATGCGGACGCCCTGGCGGTGACCACGGCGCAGACCCAGGCCGACACGGACGCCGCCGCCCGCGACGCCCAGCAGGTTGTCGTCGACCAGTTGCAGATCGACCGCGACGCCGCCGAGGCCGTCTACATCGCCGACGACGCGGCCGCCAGCCTGGCGGAATCGGACGCCGCCGCCGCCCAGTCCGCGGCGGACGCCGACCCGGGCAACCAGGCCCTGCAGGACGCCGCCGATGCGGCCAACGCCCTGGCGGTCTCGCTACGCGCCACCGCCGATGCCTCGGGCGCCACCTTCATGGCGTTGGACACCAGCCTGAGCAACGAAAGCTCGATCCTCTCGTCGTTAATCTCGGCGGCCAGTTCCTCGGCCTCCGCCGTCATCTCGGCGCAGATTGGTGCCGAGTTGTCGGCCGCCGCGGCCGTGGCCGCCGCCGAGCAGGCCGACGAATCGGCCGCCTTCGCCGCCGAGGTCGATGCCTCGCTGACGGCGAACCAGGCCCGCCTGGCCGCGGCGCTGGCCGGCAACGGCGGCACCGACACGCTGGAGATCGGGCCCGAGTTCGAGTTGCAAGGCGTCGTTTCCGATCCCACCGACGGCTCCGTCACGGTGACCATCGAGGACCGGGACACCCATGAGATCTCCACCATCACCATCGAGGACCAGGACCTGGACCCGGTGGAGTTCGTCCGCTTCGACGAGGACGGCGACGGCGATCTCGAGACCTACGCCCTGGCCACCGGGCTGACGGCGGCGGACGATCAGGACACGGTGATCGCCGGCACGGACGGCGACGATGTGATCTATGGCGGCGGCGGCGGCGATATCCTGTTCGGCAACGCCGGCGACGACACCCTGTTCGGCGACACGCAGCTGTCGGCGGAGTTGATCCAGAACGGCGATTTCGAGAGCGGCGATCTGTCCCACTGGACGGTCAGCGACCTGTTGGGCAGCTCCGGCTCCTTCTTCATCGACGACAACGACGGCTCCACGCCGCTCAGCACGCTCGCCACGGGCGGCCCGGCGGGCGGCTCCTATTACGCCATCAGCGACCAGACCGCGCCTGGCACGCACGCGCTATCGCAGGCCTTCTCGGTGACCGCCGGGTCCGGCTCGGTGGTCCTCAGCTTCGACATGTTCGTCAACGACTTCTCCGGCGACGGACCGATCGTCGACACGGCCGGGCTGGATCACAATGCGGTTCCCAACCAGCACGCCCGGGTGGACATCCTCAGGGCCGGCGCCACGGACTTCGCCACCGACGCGGGCTCGGTGCTGAGCAGCCTGTTCATCGGCGTCGACACGGGCACCATTCCCAATCCCTATACCTCCTACCAGTTCGACATCACCGACGTGGTCTCCGGCGGCGGTGATTTCATCCTGCGCTTCGCCGAGACCGACAACCAGGGCAACTTCAACCAGGGCGTCGACAACGTCTCCATCGCGCTGGACAACGTCTCCGTGCAGTTGACCGCCGGCGACGATGTGCTCATCGGTGGCGACGGCAACGACAATCTGGTGGGCGGCGGCGGCGACGACCTGCTGCGGGGCGGCGCCGGCAGCGACACCATCGACGGCGGCGACGGCACCGACACGGTGGACTACAGCGACGGCGAGCTGGGCGTCACCGTGAGCCTCGCCGACGGCAACTCCGTCGGTGCTCCGGCCGTCGCCGTGGAGCAGGCGCTGGGCGCCGTCGAGGAAGGCTCGGCCAGCAACGAAGGCGGCTTGCTGAACCTCAATACGGGCACCGGTGCCGGCACACTCATCGCCGACGCGGCGACGCCGGGCGGCCTGTCGGGCCTGGATTCCACCAACGACAGCCGGCTGTTCGCCACCAAGACCGTCGGCGGCGAGAGCTTCCTGGTGCAGCTCGACCCGGTCACCGGGGCGGAGCTCTCCAGCATCGAGATCGTTGATGATCTGGACGGCAACATCGACGTCGTCGACCTAGCCATCCGGCCTTCCGACAACGCCATCTACGTCATCGACGACGTCGGTCAGATATGGACGGTGGTCGAGGGCACCGGCGTGGCGACGGCGCTCAACGCCCCCACCGGCTACGACGAGGGCTCCGGCTCCAGCCCCGTGGGCGGCGGCATCGCCTTCGCGTCCGATTCGACCCTCTACGGCATCGGCCGGCAGAGCAACCTGCACAGCGTGATCTCGCTGATCAACGCGGACGGCAGCTTCGGCAGTCATCACACCATCAGCCCGGCAGTGACCGGCAACTTCTCCGGCCTCGGCATCCGCTCGGACGGCCAGATGTTCGCCACCATCGAGGGCACGGACACCCTCTACACCCTAAGCTGGGCATCCAACGGTGCCACCACGGTGGTCGGCAACTCAGGAGCCGGCAACGTCGACGACGTGGCCTTCCTGACCTTCGCCGCGACCCAGTCGCTCGGTTCCGATCTTCTCAGCAATATCGAAAACGTCATCGGCACGGACTTCAACGACAGCATTGTCGGCGACAACAACAACAATGTTCTTGACGGAGGGGAGGGCGACGACCTCCTCCAAGGCGACGCGGCCGGCTCATCCAGTTCCGTGACCACCGCCGAAAGCAGCCCGACGGTGGCCCAGGTCTCGACGGTGACGATCGCGGGCGTCGTCGAGGTGGGCGACGAGTACAGCGTCACCGTCGACGGCATCACCGTGAGCGTCACCATCGCCAGTCCGACGGATTTGGACGGCGTCGCCGCCTTGCTGGTCACGGAGATCAACGGCCACGGGACGCTCGGCCCACTGGTGACGGCGGCCCCGGGGGGTACCGGCGAACTGACCATTACGGCCAATGCGCCGGGTGGCTCGTTCTCCGCCACCGCTGCCTCCGTCGACCACGGCAGCGACAATACCAACGACGCCAGCGCCTTGGTCACCACCACGGCGCAGGCCGGCGAGGGGCAGGTGGACCTGCTGACCATCGACGGCGACTTCTCCATCGACAACGAGGTCGTGGTCACCATCAACGGCGAAGACGTGGTCGTGCCGGTGGACGGCGGCGAAGGCGGCCCGACGCTGCGCAACGAGGTGATGAACGCCATCAACAATGCCGACATCGGCCCGTTCACGGCGACGGCGGGGACGGGGGATTACGAAATCATCCTGACTGGCGCGCCGGGGGTCAGCTTCATCTCGCAGGTTTCCGTCGGCGGCGAGGGCGGCGACGACATACTCCGCGGTGGGGCCGGCAACGACACCCTCGACGGCGGCGTCGGCATCAACATGCTGGACGGCGGCGCCGGCAACGACGTGATTACCGGCGGCACCCGGGGCGACAACGCCCGCGACTTCAACACGGTCGACTACCGCGACGCCACGGCGGCCATCGACGTGGACCTCTCGGTGGACGGCACGGCCGCCGCGGCGGGCACCGCGGACGCCGGCATCGGCACGGACACGCTGCTGAACATCGACCGGGTGCTCGGTTCCGACTTCGACGATACCTTCACCGTCGACGAGTTCTGGTCCGGCAGCCAGTACGACTCCTTCGGCGGCGGCGTCACCGGCCAGTTCATGGAGATCGAAGGCGGCGGCGGCGACGACACCATCACCGGCCACGGCTTCCTCCGCGTCGGCTACCGCTACGCCGACGCCGGCGTCACCGTGACCATCGACGATTCCGGGGCCGGCACGGCCACCTCGGCGACCACCGTGGACGCGGGCATCGGCACGGACACCTTCACCGGCGTCAACGGGGTCAGGGGCTCCAACTTCGACGACACCATCACCGGCGGCGCCGGTTCGGAAACCATCCGCGGCCAGGCCGGCGACGACGTGCTCGACGGCGGCGGCGGCTTCGATCGGCTGGATTACTTGAACTCCGCGACCGGCGTGGTGGTCAATTTCTCCGCCACCACGGAAACCCTCAGCGGCCTGAACGTGGGCGCCGGCCAGGCGTCGGACGGCTTCGGCGGCATCGATACCTTCTCCAACTTCGAGGCCGTGCGCGGCTCCGGGAACGACGACATCCTGATCGGATCCGACGGTGACGACAATATCCGGGGCGAGGGCGGTGATGACCTGATCGTCACCGGCGGCGCCAGCTTCTCCAACGGCGACTGGATCAGAGGCGGCGCCGGCAGCGACACCATCGACTTCGGCACCGGCCAGGGCTTCTACACCATCGATTACCGCCACCTGGACGGTTCCATCGAGGTCGACCTGACCCAGGCCACCAACCAGATCACCAAGGACACGGTCGGCGACGGCCTCGCCGATAGCGCCGACACGCTGGTCGGCGACGAGAACATCTCCAACTTCGGCGGCCTGTCGATCCGCGACACGGACGGCGACGACGTGTTCGTCGGGCCCAGCGGTTCGTCCAGCCTGACCAGCTACCGGCTGCTCGGCGGCAACGATACGGTCACCGGCGGCGACGGCGAGGATCGGGTCGACTACCGCGACGCCGCGGCCGGGGTCTCGGTCAATCTGGACGGCACCCCGACGGACGTGGTGGTCGGCAGCGGGTCCGGGTCCATGACCTTCTCCGACAGCGAAGGCTCGCCGACACAGACGGTCACCGCCGATCCGGGCACCTTCTTCGACGGCAACGGCGATCCCTTCGCGGTGGGCGCCGAAATCGTCTTCACGGGCGGCCTCAATACGACCATCGTCGTCGATTCAATCTCGGCCGACGGTTCCGTGGTCACCTTCACGGGGTCCAATTTCGGAATCACCACATCCGTCTCCTTCAGCGCCACCGTCACCGTCAGCGGCGGCACGGCCACTTCGGCCGGCACCTTCGACGCCGGCATCGGCAACGACGTGCTGCTGGGCTCCATCGAGCAGGTGCGCGGCTCCGACTTCGATGACTCCTTGATCGGCAACGATCTCGACAACCAGCTCCGCGGCCGCGGCGGCGACGACTTCCTGGACGGCGGCGCCGGCTCCGACTGGGCCCGGTTCTCCGGCGCCTCCGAGTCCGTCATCGCCGATCTGGGCACCGACAACCAGACCACCTCGGTGACCGTCTCCGACGGCTTCGGCGGCACGGATACGCTTTCCAACATCGAGAACCTGCGCGGCGGTTCCCACGACGACCAGCTCTTCGGTGACTTGGGCGCCAACATCCTCCGGGCCGGCGACGGCGACGATATCCTCGACGGCCGCGCCGGCGACGACCAACTGCGCGGCGAGGACGGCGACGACACGCTCACCGGCGGCTTCGGTACGGACGAACTGCGCGGCGGCGAAGGCTCCGATATTTTCCGGCTGACGTCGGTCTCCGATTCCATCACCGGCGCCGGCGACGTGATCACCGACTTCGACGCCCTGGACGACAACGAGAAGATCTCCATCGAGGGCTTCCAGGTCGGCAACTTCACCTTCAACGACACGGGGACCCTAAGCGGCAGCAACAATACGGAAGCCATCTTCGACGACACCTCCAAGCTGCTGACCATCGACGTGGACGGCGACGGCACCGGCGACATGGAGTTGACGCTGCTGAACGTCGATGGCGGGAATCTCGACATCAACGACTTCGCCGCCACCACCTTCCCCAACATCGCCGTCCGCGACGCGGTGGTCGACGAGAACGCCGGCACCGTGCAGGTGGCGGTGGTCCGCACGGCCCAGCCGGGCAGCGACCTGAACTTCCAGTCCAAGGTTCACGTGCAGTCCGCCGACGGCACCGCGATCAGCGGCAGCGACTACACGGGCGGCGGCGTGACCCTGACCTTCGAGCCCGGCGACAGCCAGATCAACGTGATCTTCGACTTGCTCGACGACAACCTGTCGGAGGGCCTGGAGAACTTCTTCGTCAACCTGTCGGCGCCGGAGAACGCCTTCATCTCCGACGCCCAGGCCCAGGTGGACATTGTCGACAGCGAGCCCAGGATCCTCGGCGTTTCCGGGTCCGGCGGCCGGCTGCAGTTCGACGGGGTGGACGATTTCGTCGACGCCGGGCGCGACGGCGACGGCAACCTGGCGATCACCGGCGATCTCACCGTCGAGGCCTGGTTCAAGCCCGGCGAGAGCACCGGCGTGGTCTCCCTGGTCTCCTTCAACGCCGCCGGCCCGGACACGGACAGCGCCAACAACGGCCTCTATGAGATCGCGCTTAATCTCGGCGAGGGCGAGGTCCGCCTGGACCACGAATCCGGCAACGGCGAGAACCAGGGCCAGACCCTGTTCGGCGATTTCTCCACCAACGACTGGAACCACATCGCCGCCGTCCGCGACGCCTCGGCCAAGACATGGACCCTCTATACCAACGGCTCAGAGATCGGCTCCTTCTCTTACACCGCCAATGCCGAGGGCGGCGAGAACGGCAGCCTCAACATCGGCCGGCTCAGGGACGGTGAGGAGTATTTCCGTGGCGAAATCGACGAGGTGCGGGTCTGGTCGGAGGTGCGCACCGCCGGCGAGATCGAGGATGCCTACGAGCGCCAGTTCGACGACGCCGAGATCGCGACCCTGCCGAACCTGGTGGGCTATTGGGAGTTCGACAGCGTCGAGCACGCCGCCGACGACAGCTTGGTCGTCGAGAACCTGGTTTCCGACGGCCCCGGCGCGACGCTGGGCGACGGCACCAACTTCGACACCGAACCGCTCCTGCTCGGCAACAACACGCTGGCCGGCCTGAACTTCTCCGGCAGCGGCGATTTCCTGGAAGCCGGGTTCCAGGCGGGCCTGATCACCGACGAGGTGACGCTGGAGCTGAACGCCAGGTTCGACAGCCTGACCGGCCAGCAGACGCTCATGCGCCTCGGCACCAACGGCAGCGACGATCCCCACTTCACCGCCTACAAGGCCGTTGACAACACGCTCCACTTCGTCTTCAACGACGATGGCGATACGGGCACCGACATCGCCACCGGCTTCACCATGGCCGCCGACACCTGGTACCACCTGGGCTTCGTCTACGACGGCGACCAGGCAACGGTCACGGTCAACGGCGACGAGGTGGCAAGCACCGAACTCTCGGGCTTCTCGCTCGGCACCGGTGGCAGCCAGCTGACCATCGGCGCCGGGCAGGGCGGCGCCGAGGGCTTCGACGGGACGCTCTCCGACGTGCGCGTCTGGTCCATCCCGCGTGACACCGAGGATATCCACGACGACCTGAGCGGCTTCGTGCCCAGCGATTCGGCCAACCTGGCCGGCAACTGGCGCCTCGACGAGGGCACGGACACCCTGCCCACCCAGGCCCTCACCTTCGCGTCGAACAACTCCGCCAACAAGATCGAACTGCCGGCCGGCGCCTTTAACTTCGCCGACAACGAGCCGTTCACCATCGAATACTGGATGGACACGGCCTACGGCGATTTCTTCCACATCGACAACGGCACCAACTACAAGCTGGGCACCGCCAATTCCGGCAGCGGCATCTCGCCGCCGGGCCTGCGGGCCATCGCCAATTCGGACGCCGCCAACTTCAACCCGGGCCCGCCGGGCATCACCGGCGACCAGAGTTGGGATAGCTCCAACACGGACGAGTGGAACCACATCGCCTGGGTCTACGACGGCACCAACATGTCCGTCTACCAGGACGGCACGCGCATCCAGATCGGCGCCTGGGATCCGGGCACCGCCAATACGGCCCCGCTGGTCCTGTCGGGTTCCGTGCGCCACCACATGGACGACCTGCGCATCTGGAACGTGGCCCGCACCCAGACGGAGATCACCGACAACGCCGACGCCACCTTCCCGCCGGGCGACCAGGGCGGCACGCTTATCGCCCATTACACCTTCAACGACGTCACCACCGGCGCGGACGGCTCGTCCATCATCGACATCAGCGGCAACGGCCACCACGGCACCGTGGTCGGCACCGTCACCACCGAGACCACGGACCTGCCGACGAACCTGGTTGACACGAACGTGGTCGTCGTCGCCGACGCGGCAAGCGGCAACACGGCGGTTGTCATCGGCGAGCCGGACGCCGTGGAAACCGGCGCGCCGCTGTTCACCACCAACACCACCACCAACGAGGACGCGGCCATCCGCGGCACCGTCGGCGCCCTGGATACGGACGTCGACGACTTCACCTTCACCATCACCGGCCAGCCCGACAACGGCACGGTGACCATCGACGTCGAGACCGGCGAATACGTCTACACGCCGAGCGAAGACACCAACGCCGAGCAAAACGGCACCGACAACTTCACCGTCGAGGTGACCGAGGTCCTCAGCGGCGGCGCGCTCGACTTCGACGGTGTCGATGACTACGTGGACGCCGGTACGCTGGACCTGCAGCAGGATGCGTTCACCGTCGAGATGTGGATGAACGCCGATTCCTCCGGCGACTGGCCGTACCTGTTCGAGCTTGGCGGCCTGCCCAATGAGGATCTGGGCCGCGGCCTGCGGCTCCAGTTGGCGTCCGGGGAAGGCAGCCTGTTCATCGTCACCGACGACGGCACGACGCAAGCGATCGTGGACGAATCGAGTACGGGCTGGACCTACAACAACTGGCATCACGTGGCGGTCACCTATGACGGCTCCAACATCACCGCCTACGTGGACGGCAACCTCGCCGGGTCGGCTAGCACCGCCGCGCTCGGCTCGATCGTCGATTCCGACGGTCAGGTGGCGATCGGCCGCAGCGAGCGAACGGCCTCGCCGAACGATCAGTTCGACGGCTCCATCACCGACGTCCGGGTCTGGGATCACGCCCGCACGCAAGGCGAAATCCAGGCCGACAAGGATGGGCGGCTGAACGGCGACGAGACGGGGCTGCTGCGCTACTGGGCGCTCGACGGGAACTCAAACTCGACCGTCACCGACCTGACCGGCAACAGCCCCGCCGGCACGATTAACGGCGCCACCCCGGTCCCCGATCAGCCTGCGGCCCTGGACCAGGGCGCCACCACCACCCAGACCATCACCGTCGAGGTGGCGGCCGTCAACGACGCGCCGGACGCCGACAACAAGCCGAGCGAGTCCACGGCCGAGGACACGGACCTGGTCATCACGTTGAGCGCCAGCGACCAGGAAAACGACCCCCTCGGCTTCTTCACCATCGAGACCCTGCCCACCAACGGCCGCCTGTTCTTCGACGATGGCGAGGGCGGCCGCGGCGCCGAGATCACCCAGGCGGACACCCGGGTGCCGGCCGTCGACGGCTCGGCCAACGTCGTGTTCGCCCCGGATCAGGACTACAACGGCCCCGACACCTTCACCTACACGGCCACGGACCTGCTGCCCGTGGAGGTCAACCTGCCGGGCGGCGGCGTCTCCGTCGCCGGTCCGGGCGTCGGCGATGCGGGCGGCTATACCTTCGCCGGCAACAATGTGAAGAACGTCAGCGCCGCCGGCGACGTGGACAACGACGGCAACCAGGACTTCCTGACCACCACGGACGGTGAGACGGTGATCCTCGGCTTCGGCGGCGCCGACAGCCTGGACGCGGTGGCGAACCCCACCAACGATGATCCCGACAACGCCGTCCAGACCTTCATCAATACCAACGACCTGACCGACGCCACCCACGGCTTCGAGTTCAGCCTGGGCGCCAATTACCAGATCCACGACGTGGCCAATGCCGGCGACGTCAATGGCGACGGCTTCGACGACCTGCTCATCGCCGGCGGCTACCACACCAATTCCAGCACCTACGGCGGCGCCGTCTACCTGGTGTTCGGCGGGGCGACGCACCTGAACGCGCTGGACGGCGCGGTTCAGGACGGTCAGATAGACCTCACCCAGCTCACGTCGCTCAACACCACGGCCGGCGAGCACGGCTACCGGGTTCAGAGCGACCTGCTCGACGACAGCGCGGCCAACAGCGGCCGCTATTCCGTCAGCGGCGCCGGCGACGTCAACGGCGACGGCTTCGACGACATCCTCATCAGCCACGGGTATCTCCGTGCTCACAGCACAAGCTCCATCGGTGGAGATTAGTACCTGGGCGCCACGTTCCTGCTGTTCGGCGGTGCCGACCACCTGAGCGACCTGGACACCAACAATTTCACCCCGGCGACCCCCGACAGCATCATTTCGCTGGCCTCGGAGGGCGTGGTCGACCTCAACTTCGTCGACACGGGTGCGGGCGAGGATTCCGATCCCGACGGCTACATGCTGGCCGGCGATTATACTGGCCAACAGATCACCGGCGCCGGCGATGTCAACGGCGACGGCTTCGACGATATCCTCGGCAACATCTATATCGACAGCCAAGGTTATTACGGCTTCGTAGTCTTCGGCGGTGACGCCCTCGCCGACCTCGACGCGGATGACGCCGTCGACGGCAGTTTCAGTGTTTTTGACGCCGTCTCGGGGACCATGCTCGGCCTCACCGACCCGGCCGACGCCACCGGCTTCGTGTTCCAACAGTCCTCCAGCGCCGGCACCAACATCGCCGCCGCCGGCGACGTCAACGGCGACGGCTTCGCCGACCTGCTGATCCACGACCCGGCCGAGGGCACGGGCGGCGGCAACCTCTACCTGGTCCTGGGCGGCGACGACGAACTGCTGGCCCTGGACGAGGCCGGCGGCGGCGCCGGCAGCGCCGACGGCGGCATCGATTTGGATACCACCGCCAACGCGCAAGCCGCCGGCATCTACACCCTGCAGGGCTTCTCTACCCTGAACGAAACCGTCCCGTCGGGCGGCGAACTCATTGCCGGCGCCGGTGATGTCAACGGTGATGGGTTCGACGACGTCATCGTCTCCGACGGCGACACCAACACCTTCGTCATGTTCGGCGCCAGCGATGCGGGCCTGGCGGGCCTCGCCGATTCCATGGGTCAGATCGACCTCACCGGCCTCGCCGGCGCCGGCAAAGGCATGAACCTTTCCTCCGCCACCTTCAATCCGGTGGCCGGCCTGGGCGATGTGAACGGCGACGGCTTCGACGACCTGCTCATGGGCACGTCGGGCAACGACTTCCGGGTCTACGAGGGCTATTTCGGCAGCAATTACTATTCCCAGTACAACGAATACGGCGTCCTGCTGCTCGGCCAAGAGGGCCTGGGCGACGGCGACGTCTCCGAGCCGGCGACCGTCGACATCACCGTCACCGCCGTCAACGACGCGCCGGTCATCGCCGGGGTCAACGCCGCCGGCGGGGCCCTGCAGTTCGACGGGGTCGACGACTTCCTCGAGGTGGGCCGGGGCATCGGCGATTCGCTCGCCATCACCGGCGATCTGACCATCGAAGCCTGGATCAACGCCCGCGAGTTCGAGACCGCCGGCACGGAGAACGCCATATTGGCCTTCTCGTCCACCGTCCACGACGGCGGCACCGACGCAGACAACCTCTTATACGCCCTCTACACCCACGCCGACGGCAGCCTCAGCTACTTCCACGAGACCGGCCCGACCAGTTCCGACACCTACCTGACCTTCGCCGCCGCGGACGTGGGCATTTCAGAGGGCGAGTGGGCGCAGATCGCGGTGACCCGCGACGTCACGGCGAAGACGGTGACGCTCTTCGTCAACGGCGAGGAGAAGGCGACCCAGACCTATACGGACAACCCGGACGGCGGCGGCGCGCCGGGCAACGGCCTCACCATCGGCGTCGACCGGGCGTCGGAGGACTGGAGCGCTAGCCCGGACTACACTTACTGGAACGGCCAGATCGGCGAGGTCCGGGTCTGGTCCGAGGCGCGCCCGGCCGCCGAGATCGCCGCCGATTACGACCGGCCGCTTTCCGATCCCGAGCTCTCCCCGACTCTGGAGGGCTACTGGACCTTCGACAACGTGGTGCCGGCGACGGGCACCGCGCCGGACCTTTCCTCCAACGCCAACACGGCCAACCTGACCCACGGCTCGCCGGCCGACTTCTTCGCGCCGACCCTGTTGCTGGACGGCGCCGGCGACCACGTCTCGCTCACCGGTCTGCCGGCCCTGAGCCCCGGCGACGATTTCTCCATCGAGGCCTGGATCAAGCCCGACGCCATCACCGGCGGCAACCAGATCGTTGCCGGCATGGGCAACATGCTGCTCTATATGTCCGGCAACCAGCTCGCCTTCGATACCCAGGACCACGACGTGGTGGTCGGCTCCATCCCCATCAACGCCGGCGAGTGGACCCACGTGGCCGGCGTCTTCGACGACCCCGCGTCGGGCCAGAGCACCCTCAAGGTCTACGTCAACGGCGTGCTGGCCGGCACCGGCACGTCCAACGGCGACGTCGAGTCGACGACCGTCGGACGAATCGGCCAGCGGCCCGACAACAGCCAGGACTTCGCCGGCGAAATCGCCGACGTGCGCATGTGGTCGACGGCGCGCACCGATTCCGAAATCGCCGACAACCGGTTCCAGCGCCTGGAAGGCGACGAGGCGGGCCTGATCAGCTACTTCAAGCTCGACGAAGGCGGTGGTGCGACGGCCAACGATTCCGCCGGCCCGGCGTCCGGATCGCTCAACAACGATGCGCACTTCCTCGCCCCGGCGCCGTTGGCGCTCGGCCCCAACGTAAACCGGGCCGTCGAGTTGGACGGCACCGGCGACATCATTTCCTTGGACGACGACCCGGCCTTCGCGCTCGGCGATGCCATGACCGTCGAGACCTGGTTCAAGGTCGAGGCGCTGCCGGGGCCGGGCGGTCAGATGGGGCTGGTCAGCCAGTTCGACACCACCGGCGACGATCGGGCCTTCGAACTGACCCTTTGGGACATCAATACGGACGGCAACTATCAGGTCTTCTTCAACACCTCCGATGACGGCACCGCCACCGCGGGCGGCAACCTGGGCGGCGCCACCAACATCGAGGCCGGCCTGTGGTACCACGTGGCGGCGAGCTTCGACGGCACCACCAAGAAGATCATCCTGAACGGCGCCGAGGATGCCAGCACCGAGGACTTCGCCGGCAAGACCATCAACGACAGTGCCGCCGAACTGGCCATCGGCGGGCGCTTCGATGGCGGCAGCCCGGCGACCTTGTTCACCGGCCAGATCGCCGACGTGCGTATCTGGGGCGACACCCGGACAGACCAAGAGATCGCTCTCAACACGACCAACTATGTGCCCGGCGATTCCCAGGACCTGATCGCCAACTGGCGCCTGGACGACGAGCCGGGCAGCGAATCCGTGCGCGAGGCCACCGGCACCCACGAAGCCAACATCTCCGGCGACGCCACCTTCCTGACCACGGCGCCGCCGATCCTGAGCACCGCCGTGACAATGGTCGAGGACACGGACCTGGTCGGCCGCGTCGTCGCCACGGACGTGGACGAGGATGGGCTGACGTTCTCCTTGAACACGGACGCCGTCAACGGCACCGTCAGCCTGCACTCGGGCACCGGCGACTTCATCTACACGCCGAACGCCAACTACACGGGCTCGGACAGCTTCATCGTGGATGTCTTCGACGGCACCGTCACGGTCCCGCAGACCATCGGCATCAACGTCGATCCCAGGAACGACGCGCCGGAGTTGAACGCCGGCACCCTGCCCACCAGCAACTCGCTGAACTTCGACGGCACCGACGATTTCGTCGATGCCGGCGACCTGCAACTGACCAACGACGCGCTGACCGTCGAGTTCTGGATGAACGCCGAAACCTCGGCGGGCTTCGATTACGTGTTCTCCATCGGCGGGCCCGAGCACGGCTTCTCCAACAACGCGATCAGAATTGAACTCGAAAACGAGGGCGATGTGTTCGTCGCCTTGACCGACGGTACGACAATCGCGCAGAACGGTGCCAGCCTGGCGACCGGTTGGAAATATAACAGTTGGCATCACGTGGCCGTCTCCTACGACGGGGATGAGGCGAGGGTCTACGTCGACGGCATCCTCGGGGGAACGATCGACGCCAGCTCCATGGGCTCCATCGTCGCCCGCGACGGCACCGTTCATCTCGGCGACGCCGGCGCCGCCGCCGGCGGTGACAATTTCGACGGCTCCCTTTCCGACGTGCGGGTCTGGGATCACGCCCGGACCCAGGCCGAGATCCAGGCCGACAAGGACCTGCGGCTGCAGGGGGACGAGACCGGACTGATCCGCTATTGGAAGCTGGACGAAGGCACCGGTACGGCCGTGGCCGACGCCACCGGCAACAGCGCCGGCGGCACCTTCGCCGAAGACGGCACCTCGCCGCACCCGGCGCCGGTCTGGCCCGCCGACTCCCCGGCCTTCACCTTCCCGCCGGCGGAATTCGTCGAGGACACCTCGGGCGCCGTCAAGATCGACGACCAGATCACCATCACCGACGTGGACTCGGCCGACTTCGTCGGCGGCACCATGACCGTGTCGCTCTCCGAGGGCGGCCGGCCGGGCGACCTGCTGGGCATCGAGAGCGTCGGGCTGCCGAACATCGAGGTGGTGGGCAGCACCCTGCAGTTCGCCGAGGGCTCCACCTTCGCCACCTTCTCCGGTGGTGACGGTGCGCCGCTGGTCATCGAGCTCGGCGCCAATTCGACGCTGGCCACGGTGCAGTCCCTGGCCCGGTTGATCACCTTCGACAATACCTCCGACGATCCGGACGAGACCGACCGGGAAATCACCTTCACCGTCTCCGACGGCGACGGCGCCACCTCGGACGTGCTGACCCGCACGGTCTCCGTCACCGGCACCAACGACCCGCCAGAGGTGCTCGGCGCCGACGCGTCCGGCGGCCGGCTGCAGTTCGACGGGGACGGCGACATCGTCCGGGTCGCCGACAACACCAGCCTCAACCCGGGTACCGGTGATCTCACCGTCGAGGCCTGGTTCTTCTGGGACGGCACCAACCCGGCCGACTACGAGCGCATCGTCGGCAAGGGCCACAACGGCTCCGCCGACGAGGGCTACGCCATCAACGTGACGCCGACGGGGCTCTTGGAGGTTTCCGTCAACACGGCGAACGCCGCCACCGCCGCCAACAAGGCCATCCAGACCATCGACCTCTCCGGCGTCGCCGCCGGCTGGCACCAGGTGGCCATGGTTATCGACGGCGCCGCCGGTTCGGTAACCGGATACCTCGACGGCGACAACGGGGGCTGGATCGCCGACGCCACCTACGGCGACACCTTCACCCCGGCCGATATCGACAACACGGCCGACCTGGTCTTCGGCGCCCGCGACGACGGCACCCGGGCCTACGAAGGCCAGATCGACGAGGTCCGGGTTTGGGGCGAGGCCCGTGACGCCCAGCAGATCGCCGCCAACTACGACCATCCCATCGCCAACCCGGTATCCGAATCCTTCCTGGAAGGCTACTGGACCTTCAACGACGTCGACTTCGAGACGGGCACGGCGGCGGACCTGAGTTCCAACGGCAACACGGCGACCATCGCCGGCGGCGCCCCGGCCAACCCGTTCGCGCCGTACTTGAGCCTCGACGGCACCAACGACCGGGTCGAGTTCACCACCTCCGACGACCTGGCCATCGACGGCAGCGCCTTCACCTGGGAGGCCTGGGTGCGGCCCGCCGACCTGCCGGGCGTGCAATCCATCATGTCCATGGGCACGACCAACGCCTCGGCGACGCTTTTCGTCGATTCCAACGGCTTCCTGAACTTCCAGTCGGACACGGCGAGCACGGACCTGACGGTCACCGGCGCCCAGGTCCTGGACGACGGCGATTGGCACCACGTGGCCGTGGTCTACGACGGCACCAGCGCGCAGTTGGTGGTGGACGGCGCCGTGGACGGCGCGGCGCTCGCCATGGACCCGGCGACGGCCAGCGGCGAGCAGTTCTACTTCGGCTCCAGCTTCGCCGGCATCAACTACTTCGAAGGCGACATCGCCGAGGTCCGCGTCTGGGACGAGGACCGGACCGTGGCCGAGCTCCTCAACGATAGCGACCACACCATCCCGGGCGACATCCCGAACCTGCTCGGCTACTGGCCCATGCACGAGGGCTCCGGCTCCTCCATCGTCGACATCGCCACCGCCACGCCGACCCAGGACGGCATCCTGGTGGACGGCATTTCGGCCCATCTCGATCCCGACTGGCACCACGAGACGCCGCAGGTGCTGGGCCCGAACACGGCCCGGGCGTTGGACTTCGACGGTGACGGCGATCAGCTCGACGTGTCGCACGCCGCGACCCTCGATATGGGCACGGGCGACTTCTCCGTCGAGGCCTGGGTCTATCACGATGCTTCCGGTGTCTACGACGTCATCGTCGACAAGCGCGACGTCAACGGCAAGGGCTTCGTGCTGTTGATCGACGATCAGGACAAGGCCGCCATTACCCTGGATGCCGGCCCCGGCGGCACCACGATCAGCGGCACACAGGTCATCCCCACCGGCCAGTGGGTCCATATCGCGGCCACCGTCGACCGCGATGGCGACGCCGTCATCTACGTCGGCGGCGCCGAGGACGGCCGTGGTGATATCAGCGCCGAGGCCGGCTCCATCAACGTGACCGACAATCTGCTGATCGGTAACACGTCGACCAGCCCGACGGACCTGACCGGCTTCGACGGCAGAATCGCCGACGTGCGGCTGTGGGATTCGGCCCGCACGGACGAGCAGATCCGCGACGCCATGGGCAACCACGTGCCCAACAACGAACCGGGCCTGATCGCCAACTGGCGCTTGGACGAGACGGAAGTCGGTACCTTCGCCGACGCCACCGGCGCCCACGACGCGGCCTACGACGGCGACCCGACGCCGGTTTCCGACTCGCCGACGCTGATCGCCACCCAACTGGCGACCACCGAGGAAACCTCGCTCTCCGGCACCTTCGAGGGCTTCGATCCGGACGACACGGAACTGACCTTCTCGCTTTCCGGCGGCGCCGACGGCAACACGGCCACGGTGACCAACCAGACGCCGAGCGGCTCCGGCACCTCGCAGGTGGATACGGTGACGCTCGCCGGCGACGTGGAGCCGGGCGACACCTATTCGGTCACCGTGGACAGCAACACGGTCACCTACACGGTGGAAGACGGCAAGCTGGCCTTCGACGGCACCGACGACAAGGTGACCACCACGGTCAACGACCTGCCCGACGACTTCACCCTGGAGATGACCTTCAAGACCAGCGCCAACGTGGGTGACACCTTCCGCTCGCTCATGTCCCTGCAGACCGGCGGCAGCAACGAAACCTCCGTGTTCAACCTGCAGATCCAGTCCGGCGGCAACCTCAACTTCTTCATGGGCAGCGGCTCCAGCCTGCCCGTGCTGATCAACGGCGGCGTGCTTGCCGCCGACACCTGGTACCACGTGGCCGTGACCCGCGACGGCACCACCGGCGAGACCAAGATGTTCCTGGACGGCGACACCACGCCGGTGGGCTCACAGACCGCCGCGGTCACTTCGCCGGTCACCGCCAACGTCCTGGAGATCGGCCACTTCAACAACGGCGGCGCCCAGTACTTCGACGGCATTATCGACGACGTCCGCATCTGGTCCGACGTGCGCACGCCCACCGAGATCAACACCACCTACGACCAGCCCATCGACCCGAACGCGGAACACCTGATCCTGGCCCACGATTTCGACGAGGCCAGCGGCACCAACGTGGTCAATCTCAGCAACGACGCCGCCGCCGCCGGCGACAGCACCATCGTCGGCGCGACCAGGGTCCAGGAGACCCAGGCCTCCATCCGCGACGGCCTCGTGGACGCCATCAACGCCGACGGCACCGTGGGCGCCCTGGTCACCGCGGCGGCCGGCGGATCGGACGGTGAGTTGACCCTGACGGCATCGAGCGCCGTCACGGTGACGGCGTCCGCCGACGATGCCAGCGTCGTCGACAACGCGGCGGCGCATGTGGAAGAAACCTTCGAATCGCAGCTCGCCAACCACATCCAGGGCTCGCTCACCTTCGACGGCACGAATGACTATGTCTCCGTTTCTACCCCGGCCGACTACTCCACCGGCACGGGCTCCTTCACCTACGAAGCCTGGATCAAACCCGATACGGGCAATGCGGCCCGCCAGGAAATCATCGACGTTTACGGCGGGGCGACGACAGATTCGGGCTTCAACTTCTATATCGTCGACGGCCAACTGAAGTTCGACCTGACCAACACCGGCGGCACCGCCTTCGGACCGGACCTGCGGGGCGACTGGCATCACGTGGCCGTGGTCCACGACAGCACCATCGCCGGCGGCAACGACAACACCTTCTTCTACGTGGACGGTGTCGAGGTCGGTTCCCTGGAGCGGACCCCGGATATCAGCGCCGCCAGCCATGTCGCCATCGGCGCCTTCGACAACGGCTCCCAGAGCCTGTTCTTCGACGGTGAGATCGCCGACGTCCGGGCGTGGAATACGGCGCGGACGGGCAGCGAAATCAACCAGTACATGTTCTCCGACTTGTCCGAGGGCACCCCGCCGACCGAACTGGTCAGCAACTGGCACCTGGACGACGCGGAGGGCGTCACGGCCAAGGACAGCGTCGGCACCAACCACGGCACGGCGACCAATTACCCGGCGAACGAGACCTGGGAGACGGACATCTCGACCCCGGGCGAGGGCTCGCTGACCTTCGACGGCGTCGACGACGGCGTGCAGATCGCCGCCCACGCCGATTTCGCCATCGGTGGGACCAACTTCTCCGTCGAGGCGTGGATCAAGACCAACCAGACGACCCGTGGGGACATCTTCAGCTTCGGTGATGATGCCGTGGCCGACGACGGCGGGTTCTTCTATGTCGAGGGCGGCACTCTCAAGTTTGGAACGTCCCACAATGTCCCCGGAATCGTAACCGGTGGCACCGTGAACGACGGTGAGTGGCATCACGTCGCCGCTGTCTACAACGGGACCAACGTGCAACTCTACGTCGACGGCGTCGCCTCAGGTACGGCCGTTTCTCATTCCCCGGCCATCGCGACGGGCAACGCGGAAATCGGCCGGACCATTAAGACCGGCCTGAATCAGTTCGACGGCGAGATCGCTGATGTGCGGTTCTGGGACACGGCCCGCGCGGCGGGCGACATCGCCGACAACATGTTCACCGAGTATTCCGGCGCGACCACCAACCTGGTCGCCAACTGGCACCTGAACGACGGCACCGGGTCCGTGGCCGCGGACAGCGTCGGCACGCACACGGGCACGCTGGCCAACTTCCCGGGCAACGATTCCGAGTGGTCCGCCTCCACGCCGCGCTCGCCCGATCACCTGAACGGCGTGCTCGAATTCGACGGCGTTGACGATCACGTGGACCTGGGCACCGGTTCCGGCCTCATTCCGACCGCCGATTTCACCTGGGAGGGCTGGGTCCGTACAGACGGCAAGGTCGGAAATCAGATCCTTTTCCAGCTGGGTAACGAGGACAACGCGGCAACGGCGGAAAGTACCGCTCTTTTCCTCAATTCGGACGGACAAGCCGTATTCCGGGTCTACAACGGCACGGGCCATCCGGTTGGCACTTCGAATATCGCTGACGGTGAATGGCACCACGTGGCGTTTTCCTACACCGACTCCTCAAACAGCGTCTCAATCTACGTCGACGGCGTTGCCGAACAGTTGACGGTCAACAGCGTCGGACAGGGGACCGCGGCCCAACCGTCGCACGCGCCGAACTTCGTGGCCAGCACGGCGGTGATTGGCGCCAGAATCAGTTCGACAACCGGCTCCGAAGGCCTTGTGCTGAATCACGTCGAAGGCGAGATGGCGGATGTCCGGTTCTGGGATACGGCCCGTTCCCAGAGCGACATCACCCAGAACCTGCACACGGACTACCCGGCGTCGACCACCAACCTGGTCGCCAACTGGCAGCTCGACGACGGCACCGGCACGACGGCCACGGACACGCAAGGCACGGTCAACGGCACGCTGACCAACTTCGTCGATCCCACCTGGAACAGCGACCACGCGCCGACCCACGTGGACGGCGCGCTGACCCTCGACGGCGTCGACGATGCGGTGAATCTCGGGACGACGGATTTCCTCGAGGTCACCGGCGGATCGTTCACGGTGGAGGCCTGGTTCAATACGTCCCAACTCGCCGACCAGTTCATCCTGCATACGGGCGGGACCTCCGGCGCCAACCGCATCGCATTGAAAATCGATGCGGACGGCAACCTGGTGTTCAATCACGAAGGGACGTTGGTCGAATCCTCCGCAGTGGTCGCCGACGGCAAATGGCATCACGCGGCCCTTTCCTTCAATGCGGAGACCGACGACGCCACCTTGTACTTGGATGGCGTGAACGTTGGGACGACGAACTACCCGAGCGGCATCGACTTTGATGCCGGCACGGCGCTCGGCGCCATCGGCGCGAACCGCAACGTGGACACCAGTTTCTTCGACGGAAGCCTTGCCGACGTCCGGTTCTGGAACGTGGCGCGGACGGCGGACGACGTCGCCGACAACATGAACACGCTCTATTCCGGCGCCACCACCGGCCTGGTCAGCACCTGGCACCTGGATGACGGGTCCGGCGCCACGGCCACGGACAGCATCGGTTCCAACAACGGCACGCTCGTCGGCATGAGCGGCGGTTCGGAAACCTGGGCCAGCGAGCTCTACCCGCAGACCGGCACCGTGACCATCGGCGGCACGGTGGAGGACGGGGATACCTACACGGTCACGGTCGACGGCAACCAGGTCGTGTTCTCGGTCGACATTCCGGACGATCCTTCGTCGCTGTCCTTCGATGGTGTCGACGACTACGTCACCATGGGCACCGATTCGGCCTTCCACACGGGCACCGGCGACTTCACCGTGGAGACCTGGATCAAGTTCGATACGGGCTCGGCCAATGCGCGCCAGGAAATCATCAGCTGGGGCACGGCCAACACCAACAATGGCGCCTTCCTGTTCATCGACAAGGCCACCGGCAAGGTCGAGTTCGATCTCCACGGCAACGCCGCCGGACCAGTCAGCGATGCGACGGTCACCGACGGCGAGTGGCACCATGTGGCCATCGTCAACACGGCCGGCTCCATGCAGCTCTACATCGACGGCGATGCGTCGGGGACGGCGGTCGCCATGTCGCCCAACATCACCGCCGGCGACTTCCTGCTGGGCACCAATTTCGACGGCCAGACGCGGAACTTCGGCGGCGAGATGGACGACGTCCGCTTCTGGGACGACGCCCGCACGGCGTCCGAGATCGCCGACAACAAGCATGTGGAACTGGTCGGCAATGAATCGGGCCTGCAGGGGTACTGGACCTTCGACGAGGGCACCGGGGCGATCACCGCCGACAAGACCGCGAACGGCAACGACGGCACGCTAACGACGTCGGGCAGCGGCGTGACCGGCTGGTCCACCGACACGCCCCACCTGATCGAGTCCATCGCCGATATCCGCGACGGCCTGGTCGATGCCATCAACACCCATGCCACCGTCGGCGCGAAGGTCACCGCGACGGCGGGCTCCGGCGACGGCGACATCGACATCACCGGCAACATCGGCACCACCTTCACCCTCGATGCCTCCGCCACCGACGTCGGCCCGTTGACCGACAATTCCGGCGACAACACGGCGACGGCCGTCACCACCACGCCCTTGGGCGGCGCCACGGCCCAGGTGGACGTGATGACCATCACCGGCGAGGTGAACGCCGGCGACACCTTCACCATCACCATCGACGGCAATGACGTGGACTACACGGTCGCCGCCGGCGACGCGACCCTCGCCGACGTGCGCGACGGGCTTATCGATGCCATCGACAACGACGGCACCGCGGGCGGCATCGTCGACGCCTCGACCGGCGGCTCGGACGGTGAGATCATCCTGACCGCCGAGGTGGGCGGTACGCCCTTCACCTCCGTGGCGTCGTTGAACAACGTATCGGGGTCCACGGCCAACGGCTCCGTGGTCATCAACCCGGACGGCAGCTTCGAATACACCCCGGACAAGGACTTCTCCGGCACCGATACCTTCGACGTGCAGGTCTCCGACGGCGATCTCAGCAGCACCCAGACCATCACCGTCAACGTCAGCCCGGTGAACGATGCGCCGGTGCCCGAGGGCGCGCTGCTGCGCACCTCGACGCTGCAGTTCGACGGGGTGGACGACAAGGTTGCGGTCGACAATGCGCCCCTTAACATCGGCACCGGCGACTTTACGGTCGAGGCATGGTTCCAGTTCGATGAGGCCGGGCGATGGAATACCATCTTTGACAGCCGCGATAGCGGCTCGACATCCGGGTTCCATCTTGCCGTCAACAACACCAACGTACTTGACTTCGGCATCGTCGGCGAAACAACCACGTTCCACGGGACCACGACGCTGGTCGCGGATCAGTGGTATCACGTTGCCGTCGCCGTCGACCGGGACGGTGACGCGACGGTTTATCTAGATGGGACGCTTGAGGGATCCGACCCCGTTTCCGAAGCCGCGTCGACGGATCTCAACGCGGCGGCCGAAAAGCTCATCATCGGCAACAAGTCCGATGAAGTGGGCGCGACTTCGCTGCAGCCGTTCAGCGGCCAGATCGATGAAGTGCGGATTTGGAATGACCTTCGCACCGCCACCGAGATCGCCGACAACTACCGCTTCCTGATCTCCGACCCGAGCGCCGAGGCCAACCTCCAGGGCTACTGGCGCTTCGACGAGATCGACGACGGAACTGTGGCCAACCGGGCCGACGCGGCCAGCGGCGCGATCGCCCGCCACGTGCAGGAATCGCTCTCCTTCGACGGCACCGACGATCACGTGCTGGTGGGCTCGCCCGGTGACGCGCTCACGGGCACCGGCGCCTTCACATACGAGGCCTGGATCAACACCACGGACGCCACGGTCGCCACCCGCAGCATTATCAGCGTCGGCACCAACGTCGACGACAAGAACGCTCTGTTGCTTCTGAACGCTTCCGGACGCCTCCAGTTCGCGCTTCAGGGGGCGAGCGGCTCCGGCCCCGACTTCTCGTCCGAGGCATCGCTGAACGACGGCAACTGGCACCACGTGGCGGTCGTCAACGACGGCACCGGTTCGAACAACCTGCAGCTATACGTGGACGGCGAGACCTACGGCACGGCGTTCACCTTGAGCCCGAACATCGACACGGGCGCCGTCTCCATCGGCCGGAACATCACCAGCAACGGCGAGTTCTTCAACGGCGAGATGGCCGACGTGCGGGTCTGGGACACGGCGCGGTCCCAATCAGACATCGCCGAGAACCTGACCACCGACTACCACAACACCAACGCGCCGGCCGGCCTGGTGGCCAACTGGAAACTGGACGACGGGTCCGGGGCGACGGCCGCCGACAGCATCGGCACCAGCCTGCCGCAATCCGTATCCGACGACTTCAACGACACCTCCGTCGACACCTCGAAATGGACGATCGTCGATTCCGGTCAAGGCGGCTCCATTACCGAAATCGACAACTCCGGAGAAGGCCACCTCAGGATTCTCAACCGGCACTATCTGGTCTCGGCCGATGAATTCAAACCGGACGCCGCCACCCCGCTGACCGTCACGGCCGAGATCGGCACCAACGGCAGCGGTGATATCCTGCACATCGTCACCCGCTCGGACGGCGTGCCCACCGATGCCAACAACGACGAAGTCCAGAACGGCATCGCCTTCGTCATCAATCACAACTCCGCCAGCCCAGACGACATCGAGATCGTCCGATACGTGGGCGGCACGCCGACGTCCTTGAGCACCACCGTCACCCAGGCCGGAAACCTCACGTTTATCAACAACGCATCCACCGACGCGCTCTATGACGTGACGATCACAGACGACGGCACCAACCTGACCTTGACGATTACCGACGGCACCGACACGACGACCGTCACGGCCACCGACTCGACGGACTTCGGGGACAACCACGTCGCCTTCTACAACAGGTTCGGCGGCTTCGATTACAGGCTCGACGATGTCAGCATCACGCTCGCCGGCGACATCGCCGACGGCGCGCTCACCAACTTCGACGCCGGTGCCGAAACCTGGGTCGATGCCTCGGCGCAACTGGGCGACGGCCCGCCCAGCAATCCGGCGGCGCCGGTGCTCGGCTTCGACGGCGTCGACGACAATGTGAATCTCGGCACCAGCGGCTCCATCTCCACGGGTGCCGGCGACTTCACCTGGGAGGCCTGGGTCCGGACGGATTCGGCCTCGACGACCGCCGAATTCATCACCTTCATCGGCGGATCGGCGAGCAATACTGGCGCCGCCATCTACCTCGAGCAGGGCCGCCTGGTGTTCAACGACACCGGCGCCACCCAGGGCGTGTTCCGAACCAACGCCACCGTTAACGACGGCGAATGGCACCATGTGGCGGTGAGCGCCGACGGCACGGCCGACCAACTGCAGTTGCTGATCGACGGCGTCGTCCAGGCCGGCGACGTCTGGGACAACGTCAACTTCCTGATCACAGACACGCCACAAACGAACGACACGACGACCTTCTCCTACAACCCGAACATCAACGGCACCGAGGCCTGGATCGGTGCGACCACCGGTGGCGCGACCTTCAACTTCGATGGCGAGATCGCCGACGTCCGGTACTGGAACTCGGCCCGCACGGAAGCCGAGATCGCCGCCGCCAAGGACGGCCGGCTCACCGGCACGGAGACGGGCCTCACCGGCTACTTTAAGCTGGGCGGCGACGCCGACGACAGCCAGACCAACCAGACGGTCAACGACGGCACCATCAGCGGCGCCACCTTCGCCGACGCGACGCCGGTGCAGTTGGGTCCGAACGTGCAGCGCGGCCTCAGCTTCGACGGCACCGACGACGCGATTTCCGTTTCCGACTCCAACCTCCTCGACCCGGAAAGCTGGACCATCGAGACCTGGATGCGCTCCGACGCGGCGGACAACACGGCCGGACTGCAGCGGCTAATCACGCTCAACGACGGCGGTGCGAACGACGCCTATACCCTGGGCTTCAGCGGCGGCTCCCTGCTCGTCAGCTACGCCAACCAGTCGAGCTCCGCCGATCAGGTGTTTGCGTCGGCGGACGTGCGCGACGGCGGATGGCATCACGTGGCCGCCACCTTCGACGACGCCACCAACACCCTGACCCTCTATGTGGACGGCGTGTCACAGGGCTCCATCACCGGCGGCGAACCCGTCGACGGAACGGGCACCTTCGAGATCGGCCGTTTCGATGCCACCAGCGGCCAGTACTTCACCGGCGACATGGCGGATGTGCGGGTCTGGGATCACGCCCGCACGGCGGACCAGATCTCTGATTTCAGCCGCGAATACGTGCCCGCCGATTCGGAGGGCCTGCTGTCCAACTACCGCCTCGACGACGCGGCCTCCGGTCCCGCCACCTACGTCCAGGACGCCACCGGCAACAGCTTCGGCACGGTCAACGGCGCGCCCAACCATATCTCCAGCGCGCCCGAGATCCTCACCGGCACCATCTCGACGCTCGAGGACACCACCATCACCGGGCGCATCGTCGCCGACGACGTGGAGGGCGACGCGCTCACCTTCTTCGTCGATGCGGGCGGCGGGCCGGCCAAGGGTGAGTTGATCCTGCAGGCGGACGGCACCTACAGCTACACCCCGGACAAGGACGTCAACGGCTCCGATTCGTTCACCGTCACCGTCTACGACAACAACAACGGCATCGCCACCAAGACCATCAACGTCTCCATCGCGCCCGTCGAGGACGCGCCGGAGGTGTTCGGCGTCGACGGCGGCGGCGGGCAGCTCCGGTTCGACGGGGAAAACGACGTGGTCCGCGCCCAGGATCTCTCGAGCTCGCTGAATTTCAACGACTCGGGCTCCTTCACCATCGAGGCCTGGATCAACCTGGCGGACGTTTCCGAGGGCACCAACCACGCCATCGTCGACAAGTCCGCCGGCGGGGACGACAGCAACTTCCGGTTCTACGTGCTGGACGGCCAGCTTGGCATGTTCGCCCGCTCCGCGGCCAACGGCGACAGCGTGGCGCTCACCCCCACGGCGCATGTCACCGCCGACACCTGGCACCACGTGGCCGCCGAATACAACTCGGCCGGCACCACCATGACCTTCTACGTGGACGGGGTCGAGGTCCACGAGACCACCTGGGACATCGGCGATACCAACGCCGGCGACCTGCTGATCGGCGGCGACACCATCGGCAACTTCCTGGAAGGCCAGATGGACGAGGTCCGCATCTGGTCGCCGGCCCGGGGCGGCGACACTATCGCCGAGAACTTCGAGACGTCCTTCGATTCGGTGCAGGCGCAGGCTGACTCGAGCCTTGTCGGCTACTGGAACTTCGACGACATCCCGGACAGCGGCTCCAAAGTCACGATCAGCGGCGGCAGCAATTTCCAGACCACTACCTACGTGGACGGCCCGCCCACGGACATTACAAAGAAAACGCTCAATTTCGACGGCACGGACGACGTGGTCAACGTCACCGGGCTCACCGGCAATGAAACCGGCCAGTACACCATAGAGGCCTGGATCCGACCCGATTCCCTGACCGGCACGCAAGATATCGTCAATTACGGCGGCGTCGAGATGACGCTCAGGAACGGCGGCGGCATTAACTTCTTTGATCCGGGCCACGGGTCGACGATCTCCTCCGCGCTTCCCATGGAAGCCGGCG
>Ga0056115_1000115_pt1 | contig 41042 bp, 38 predicted proteins | sample WorMetOlspDAHAB1_FD_77007 | JGI IMG/M metagenome (GOLD analysis project Ga0056115, IMG submission 77007) | Marine gutless worms symbiont microbial communities from Max Planck institute for Marine Microbiology, Germany - Olavius sp. DAHAB.1 ...
CGGCGTCATTCGGCGCTCGGCTACCAGTCCCCCATCAACTACGAAAAGAACGCCCGTGAGCGACTGGAGTCTGTAAGCTCATAACTGTCCATCAAACCGGGGGAACTCCAACTCCAACTCCAACTCCAGTCCTCCAAGATGCGGATGATTTCCTCAAGGCTGGCCACCTCACTAAACAATCCGGGGTCGCCGTTTCGGTAGAAGGCTTCGCAGACAGTGCGCAGTCGCGTCCGAATAAAGGTCGGCTTATGTGGTTCGCCCTCGACAAATTCCTCAATCAGCATCCGCTCAGTCAGATGACGGGGCTGTGTGGCGGCAGCGATGTCGAACGGCGCGATGGTGCTGATTCCTGGCGCGCCGGTTTGGAGGGCGAGTGAGGCAATTTGATTCTGATCGATCTTTTCCCATAGCAGCCGGAGAAAGGACTTCTCGTGGGAGAGCACTATTGTTTGCGTCGCGCGTTCGCAAAGCTTCCTGATCTCGATGGCGGTGAACTGCCGCCGGAAACTATCCAGGCTGGTGAAAGGATCGTCCAAAACAACGATGGTGTTGCCAATATCAGGATCGGAGTTCACCTTGGCGAGAAAGAGCGCTAGCGCCAAAGTCGATTTGTCGCCAGCGCTAAGCGTGTTACGGAAGCTGGGCTTATCGAGTTCGTCTGGCGCGCTTCGCGGCGACACCGGTACTTCCCGGATCAGAATGTGATAACTAGCGGCCGGTTCCTTGCCGCGATAGTCGGGCGCTCGGTAGTCAACACGGAATCCTGCAGCCAGCCGCTTCAAATAAGTGTTGATCGCTGTACCAAGATTGTCGGTGATCGCCTTGTCGTGTTCGTCCAACTCGGCGCGCAGCCTCTTCTTTTCATCTGCGATCGTCTTTCGCTTCTTCTTGAATTCCGCAAGTTTGGTCGCGACAGCTTCAATGTCGTCCTCATGGCGCCGTTTCGTAGCCTGTAGAAGCTTCAGCTCATTTTCAAGGCTCGCAAGGGCGGCCGGATCGAGAGACTCCTTGAGTGTCTTGATATGCACCAGAAAGTCAGTGATCCGGGCATTGGCTGTCTCGATTGCAGCCCTGCCCGCTTCCCAAGCCGCAAGGGCGACCTCCACCTCGTCCCCTGAAAAAGCTTCGGTCAGATTGCCTTGCTTTTGCGCAAAGACGCTGTCCAGCTGGGCTGCCGATTTCTCCATTGGCACGATCAGGGTGACAGTCGCCTCCATTTTCGGCGGATCCAGCTTGCCCGCCTCCCGCCAGTAGCCGAATTGCCCATTGTTTTGGCCGGCGATATTCGTTACCGCCTGACGAAAATCACCGTTGTCGTATCGGGCAAGCGTATCGCGGGACTTTTTTACAGAAGTGGCCAGTTCCTTGTAGGAGTTGCTAAAGATGTCTTTGTAGGCGTCGACTAGGGTTCGATCGGTCAGGTGCTGTCCGCAAAATGGACAGTTTTCTGTTTGCAAGAAGGCCAGCCCGGCTTCCAACCAACCTTCATGGGAAGCTTCCCGCTCACTTGGATCGCACTCATGAGCGGCGATATGAGCGCGAGTCTCTCTTAGCGCGTCCTCGGCAATGTCGTTGATGGACCGAGCGAGAAGCCCACGCATTTCCTCGGTGGCCGTCGGTACCGGAATCAGGGTTGGCTCGCCGGCGGCTTTCAGCTCTTTGGCGCGCCGCGATTGCTGGACCTGTGTATCCTTTGCGGCGATGGCCTCGTCAATGTCGGGCCGGGCCCCGAGGTCAAGGAAGTCCTCCATCTTCATGAATACCGGACCAACCGTGCGAATGACGGCGAGAAGTTCTGACTCAGCCGACTTGATCGCCTGGTTGTTCTCCCGGTTTTGCTCGTCCAGTTCAGCGATCCGGCGGATGCGGCGGACGCCTTCCTCGCCGATAGCTAAGCCATATTGGCGACGCAGATGATCGCCGGTCACCATATCGCCGGAGAATACGTTGTCGTTGATAAATGCGCTGTCGTAGATGGCTATCGCAGGGCGCGGGCCGGCCCACGCGCCGTTCTCAAAGATCGCGTTTTGAGTTCCAAAACGCAAAACAGCTTTTGGCGGCGCCTCCGCGTCCAGAGTCTTGCGGCCTACCAAGATCGCGGGGCTGTCCGTTGTCAGAGACCGCAGGATATCGGCAAGCGTTGACTTACCCCAGCCGTTCTCCCCGAATACTAGGGTGCATTTTCCAAACGTCGCGCCGGAGGTAGGCTTCGCCGTTTCAAACCGTCCAATGTTCTGGACAAATTTGACCTCGCTGAGCAAAAACAATTGGCTTTCTCCTACTATTTGCCCCATTGCTGCCTTGTAATCAGGATCTAGCGCCAAACGTCAACAGTGCCTTCTCTTCTGCCCAACATACTGGCGAATTAGGTTTAAAGATCGGGGTCTGGTCTACAAGCGCCTTCGTGATCGCGCCATGCGTTTTCGAGCCATGTATTGGCGGAAACTGAGAGGACGGCGTGACAAGCGGCGGCTGGTTTGATGTAGAACTGGCACAGATAGGGCTTGCGAAGGTTTGGCTGTTTTCGAACAGTCAATGCCCTCGAAACTATTCCCTCGCAGGAATGACATCACGAGATTCTCTCGCATCGCCGGCATCAAACGCGCCCAACCAGCTGGACTTTTTGGATCCAACCACCAAAGGCTCGGAACCCCGAAATCGAAGAATACGGGAACCCGGCTATCGGCCCAGTCTCGAAGGAGCGCCCCTTCAATTGCGGGAACGAGCACCATCAGGGGGTTCCTCATCAAAACTCGACAGCCACTTAAGGCCTCATCGAACCGCGGCATGTCTCGCTTTCGCCTCAGACCGCCGACGACCCAAACCATCCGTCCATAGAAGTCTTCGCGGGAGCGGCGCTCTTCTGCGGGAAGGTATGAGTGCTGAAACTCGATCGTTAGCCCGTGTTTCGTCTTCACATCTGCGATGTGTTTTTCGCCGCTTTCGGCAAATTGGACGACTTCCTGCCACTCTGCTGGAAAGCAGTTCTTCCAGTCACGGTGCCATTCGGTCTCCGGTTCCCAGTACGAGTCGCATCTGCGTGTAGCGCGATGGGCCCAATGCCACACCCGATGTTCTCCGCACTTCGCCAATACTGGGGATCCGCAAACCGGACATTTGCCCGACTGGCCGGGCTTGGCTTCAAGTCTTTGCGTATTCACGAGGGCATACTTCATCCAAAGCTCCATCAGTTGCCGCGGACGAACCTTTCCGGGCCGCCAGCAAAGCAGTCGTTTTCGCAAATGCCGATGGCGTGCGGTTTGGCACCGCTTGGAGCTTTCTTCGGGCGCGTTGACCGGCTCTTGATTCCTCCTTGGCCAAATCGGCAAGTGAATCGCACGACGATTCGCCGGACCTGTCAACTCGTGTCACATCACAAGACCTCAATCTTTTTGCTATGATCGTGCGCCTCTGCATTTCAATGGTGGCGCAGGACTGAACGTGACCGAACAGGAAACGGATGCGGCGATGCGTCAGGCGGCGTTCGAGCAGGTCCGCCACCTGACCGACATGCACGGCCACCTGACCGCGGCCCTCCTCAAACCCGGATTTCAGTTCCACGGAGAGCGCATCCCGCTCGTCAATCCCCAGCGCGGGATCTTCAAACCGCGGCAGATGGCATTCCTGCTCTCGATCAAGACCGTCTTTCCCAAGCCCGGCGGCCGGATCTGGTACGACGACCAGCGCGAGGTGCACGACAAGATCCTGGAGGGCGAAGAGACTGTCGACTATGCCTTTATGGGTACCGACCCGAACGCGGCCGACAATCGATGGCTGCGCGAAGCGATGGAACACCAGATCCCGGTCATTTATTTCCTGGGCATTTCGCCCGGCTGTTACCAGGCGGTGATGCCGACCTTTGTTGTTGGATGGGATCCGCGCGCGCTGAAAGCGCGGATCGCCTTCGGTCCTTCCGAAGCCGATGCGCTGCAGTATCCGGAAGGCACGGCGGAAAGGCGCTACGCCCTTCGCGAGGTCAGGCAGCGCTACCACCAGTCGTCATTCCGGGAGGCCGTCTTGTCGGCCTATGGTGGTCGCTGTGCCCTGTCCGGCCTGCCCGAACCGATGCTGCTAGACGCGGCGCATATCATTTCCGACAAAGACGAAAACTGGGGCCAGCCGGTGGTGCCCAACGGCATTCCGCTTTCAAAGATCCATCACGCCGCCTTCGACGCACATCTAATCGGGATCGATCCCGACTATCGGATTCACGTTGCGGGTAGGCTGCTCTCCCAAAGCGATGGCCCAATGCTCGCCGCACTAAAGCACTTGCATCATGGCGAGCTTCATCTGCCAAGGCGGAAGCTGGACTACCCGGACCGCGACAGGCTTGCTATGCGCTTCGAACTCTTTGAGGCTGCCGCATAATGGTTAGCCTGCAGAAAGCCGGATTCAGGCGAAGCGGCGGGCGCCCGATCGCCGAAGCACAACAGATGCACAACTTAGTGCCTGACCCCGAATCTCCCAGGGGAACACCCCGAGCGGCCGGCCGGCGATAGCAATACGCGTGAGAGGAAAGGGCGCGCGGCACATCGCGCCGCGCGCCCTCCAGCACCTTTCAGCTTAGAGCTGTTCGTTCAGGAAATCCGAAAACGCGTCCCAGCTCGCCATGTCGGCCCGCTCCTGATAGCGGTTTGAGCCGAACACGGTGAAGGCGTGCGGCGCACCGGAATAGACCTTGATGGAATAGGTCGTGCCGGCGCCTTCCAGTTCCTTGGCCAGGGTGGCCACGTCGTCCAGGGTGATCGAGGTGTCGGCGCCACCGTGCAGAACCAGCACCGGCGGCTCGTTCCCGGTCCAGGACTGGCCTTCGGGCGTGGACAGGCCGCCATGGAAGCTGGCATAGCCTTTGGCCATATCGGCCATGTCGCTGCGCGCCATTTCAAGCGACACCGCGCCGCCGAAACAATAGCCCATCACCACCATCTCGCCATCGCCGTCACGCTGGCGCGCCTGGTCGATCCCCGCCTGGATCAGGGCTCTCATGCGCTCGCGGTCCTTGTAAAGCGCCCCTGTCGCCGCCTTGCGGTGGTCGACCGTTTCGGTCGGCGTGTCATTGCCGAACATATCAAGCGCGAACGCGTTGTAGCCCATTTCGGCAAGCATATCGGCGCGTTTGCGCTCGTAATCCGTCATTCCGTCCCAGTCGTGAACAATCAGAACCAGGCCCTTGGGATTTTGCGCCTGGGCAAAGTATCCGGTGAAGGCTTCGCCGGAGACCTCGTAGGAGACATCATCGGCGAGGGCGGGTGCGGCCAGCATAAGCGAAGCCACAAGAGCTGTCGTGAAGCGCATGTCAGTTCTCTCTTTGATCGATCTGTTCAAGTTGCTGCTCGGCTTATGCCGGACCCGCAGTTAGATAGACCACACGCGCGTGATGGCAATTGGTTGGTTCTAAACAGGCAAGATCCGCCCCCGCCTCCCCGCACCGCCATCCGCCTTCGCGCTTCGCAGGGCAGATCCCGCCCCCGTCAGCGGTAATCGCGCATCCACTCGCGGGTGTGGTACTGGCTGGCGACCCGCCATTCGAGCAGGAGGTCCATCATCTCGCGCCTGACCGCCGCGGCCCCTACGTCGTCCCACAGGTTGCGCACCTCGCCGGGATCGTTCTACAGATCGAAGAGCTGGCCGAAATCCTCGCCGGAGAAGTGGGTCAATTTCCAATCTTTCGACCGCACCATGGTCACCATGTTCGCGTCGGTCAGGTTGCCGTCGCCGCACTGTTCGGCGAAGACATGGTCGCGACCCGCCCACGGTTCGCCGCGCAGCGCCGGCAAGGCCGAAATGCTCTCGAAGCTCTCGGGCACGGTCACGCCGGCCAGTTCCAAGAGCGCCTGGGAAACGTCAAACTGCTGGCAGAGAGCGTCGACCCGGTGGCCCGCGTGCACGATGCCGGGCCCCCAGACGATCATCGGCACGCGGACGATCTGCTCGTAGGACGACCATTTCTGGCTCAACCCGTGGTCGCCCAGACAGTCGCCGTGATCGGAGGTGAAGACGATGATGGTGTTGTCCAGGTACCCTTCGCTCTCCAGCGTCTGAAAGATCTCGCCGACCTTGTCGTCGATCATGGTCATGTTGGCCAGGTAATAGGCGCGCTGCCGGAACCGGGCATGCCTGTCGGGGTCGAGCTGGTGGACGACCGAATCGTGATCCACCTCGGTACAGTGCCGCCGATATTCCTTGAGCGGTGGCGGCAGCCCTTCCAGGTCTTCCGGCAACACCGGATCGATCGGCAGGTCCTTCTGCAGGTAGGGCTCGGCATAGCGGGCCGTCGGGTCGTAGGGCGGATGCGGCCCGGGAAAGCCCACCTGCAGGAACAGGGGTTCGGTCTTGGGATAGGTGCGCAGCCACCACTGCGCCCTGTCGCCTACGAACATGTCCGAATGCAGGCGTTCCGGCAGCTCCCACTCGAACGCGCCGAGGCGCTGTTTGTAGTCGTCGCGCTGGCGATAGGTGGAGCGCTGCTGCTTGACCAAGCCGTTGGCGGCAAGCGCCCGGTCCCATTCGTCCAGGTAGTAGCGCCCTTCCAGGTAACGGTCCTTGTTCTCCACGTTGTAGCGTTCGTGGAACCCGCAGGGCGTGTTCATCGGCCAGGTGTGCATCTTGCCGATATTGACGTTGTGATAGCCGGCCTCGCCCAGATCCTCGATCCAGGAATGGCGCCAGGTGCAGGCGTTCTTCAGGATGCCGGTGGTGTGCGGAAAATAGCCGGTGAAGATTGAGGCCCGGGCCGGCGCGCAGGACAGGCCCGCGGCGTAACAGCGCGTGAAGGCGCACCCCTCGCGCACCAGCCTGTCGATGTTGGGCGTGTCCATGTAAGCGTACCCCAACGCATTGACGGTGTCGTAGCGCTGCTGGTCGGTGATGATGTAGACGATGTTGGGCCGTTCGTCGGTCATTCGGCAGTGCCTTTTTGTTCGGACTCGTTGGTGCCACCGGCCGCTTCGCGCTGCCGCCGTGCCATCCGCCCCTGATAGACCGGCCACAGCAAGGACAGCACCGAGACGGCGACGAAAAGCGTCGCCATGGGCCGGCTGAACAGATCCAGGAAATCGCCCTCCGACAGCATCAGCGCCGAACGCAGCTGCTCTTCGGCGATGGGAGACAGGACGAACCCGATGACGAAGGGGCCCAGGGGGACCTTGCAGTATTCCAGGCCGAACCCGATCAGGCCGAAGACCAGCATCACCCAGACGTCAAAGAACCGGTTGCCGAGCGCGTAGCTGCCGATGACGCAGAACACCAGCACGGCCGACAAGAGGTAGGCCTTGGGGATGTACATGACCTTGGCGATGTAGGCGATCGCGCCGATCATCAGGACGAACATGATGAAATTGGCGACCAGGTAGGACGAGATGAAGCCGTAGGCCACTTCGGGATTGGTCTGAAACAACAGCGGCCCGGGCTGCATGTTGTGGATGATCAGGGCCCCCAGCAGGATGGCATCGACCACGCTGCCGGGAATGCCCATGGTGATCAGCGGGATCATCGCCCCGCCGATGGAGGCGTTGTTGGCCGTTTCCGCCGAGACGATCCCCGGCTCGTGCCCGGTGCCGAATTTCTCCGGTTCCTTCGACAGGCTCTTGGTCGTCGAATAGGCCATCATGGCGGCGATGTTGGCACCGATCCCGGGCAACAGGCCGATCCAGGTGCCGATGACCGATGAGCGAGCCATGTTGATTGCGTGGGTCTTGAAGTCCCGGATGCCGATCAGGATGCCCTTGCGGCGAACCGCCAGCATCTTGGGCTTCCAGTCGATCTCGACCGCGTCCTTGATGACCTGGCTGATGGCGAAGGCGCCGATCAGGACCGGCAGCAGCTTCAGGCCGGCATCGAGATCGTGAAAACCGAAGGTCAGGCGCATCTGGCCCAGCGAGGGATCCATGCCGGGCATGGCCAGAACCATGCCCAGGCATCCGGCGATCAGGCCCTTGATCATGGATCCCTGAGCCAGGGAGGCCAGCATGACCAGCGCCATCAGGACCATGGTGAAGTACTCCCACGGCCCGAAATGCAGGGCCAGTTGCGCCAGGGGCGGCGACAGGCCGGCCAGAAAACACCAGGAGATCAGGCCGCCCACGAATGACGACGCGATGCCGAGTCCCAGCGCGCGGCCGGGCTGGCCGCCGCGCGCCAGCGGAAAGCCGTCGAAGGTGGTCATGATCGATGCGGGCGTTCCCGGCATGCGCAGCAAGGTCGCCGTGATCAGCCCGCCGGAGATGCCGCCCACATACATGCCGACCAACAGCGTGATGGCATTGACGCTGTCCATGTAGAAGGTCAGCGGCAGCGTCAGCGCGATCAGCATGGTCGCGGTCAGGCCCGGAATGGCCCCGACCACGATGCCCAGCGAAACACCCAGCGCCAACAGCGAGAGAGGCTGGACGGAAAAAAGATGGACGAAGGAGGCCAGCATGTCGGCCATGTCAGACGCCCCCCCACAACCATTCCGTCACGGGCAGATCGATATACAGAAACCGGGTGAAGACCAGGAAATTGCCGACGGCGATGACCAGGGCAAAGCCGACGATCCAGGGAATGTGCTTGCGCTGGGCCCGGGTGAACAGCAGACCCAGCAACACCAGAAACACAACAGTCGCTTCGACGAAACCGAGGATGCCCAAATCCATGACACCCACATATCCCACGCACAGCACGAACATGCCGACGGCCGCCTTCGGCCGGCGCTGGAATTCCTGCTGTGTGCGCGCCGGCACCGCATGGGTCTTCAGCGCCCGGATGGCCCGAACCATCACAAACAGCGCCAGCAGCGCCATGATGACCGAGATCCCCTGGGGCAGGGCCGCCGAACCCAGCGGCTCCCAGTAGGCCGGCGGCAGGTCCATGGACGCCACATAGATGGTCGCGGAAAACAGGATGACGACGGCGGAAAACACGATATCCGCCTTCGGGTTGCTGTCACCGCGCTGCATCTGATCGATCCCCGGCTGGCACGCCGTTAGCGGGCGGGCTCCGCCGGGCTCGCGATCGAACCCGGCGGCACACGCATCGGCCCGGCGCGGTTTCGGGTTACTTCTTGATGTCCGCCGCAGCGGTCTTGAGCTGCGTCAGCAACGCGTTGGATTCCTCAAGCGCGGCGGGTCCGTCCGTCCAGTATGGATCGAGCACGCGGTCGGCGAACCAGGTCTGGATTTTCGGATCGTCCATCACCGCCTTGAACGCCTTGGCCAGAACGTCGATGCGGTCCTGCGGCGTGCCCTTGGGCGCCAGCCACCAGTTGGGATTGGCCCACACGACGTTGTAGCCCAGCTCCTTGGCGGTCGGGACCTCCTTGATCTTCTCGACGCGGTTCGGGCCGAAGAACACAAGGGCCCGCATGCCGCCATCCTTCCACTTGGTGTATTCGGCGGCCGAGAACAGGGCGATGTCGGCGTGTTTGCCGAGCAGGGCCTTGCTGCGTTCGGCGCCGCTGCTGGCGGACAGCTTGCGGGTCTCGAAGTCGGCTTCCTTGGCGAGAAGCGCGCCGACGAAATGCGGGATGGTGCCGATCCCGATGACCTCGACCATCCCCTTGGGTTCCGCCTGCAGCTTAGCGTGAAGCTCGCCCCAGGTCTGATAGGGCGAGTCCGCGTGCACGGTCCAGACCGGGCTGCCCCCGCCGGTAAAGCCAATCGACGTGAAATCGTCGGGCCCGAACTCGAAGGTCCCCATGGCGTTGGCGATCAGCATCTGGTGATGCCAGTGGATCAGCGTGTAGCCGTCCGGGTCCGCTTCGATGGCCTGGCGGCCGGCAATGGTCGAGCCGGCGCCGGGAACGTTTACGACGACCAGCGGCTGGGGCAGCAGTTTGCGTTCGCTGATTTCCTTCGCCATCAGCCGGGCAACGGTGTCCGTGCGTCCGCCGGGTTTGAAGCCGACCAGGACCTTGATCGGTTTTGACGGATAGGCCTCGTCGGCCCTGGCGGTGCCGTCGTTCCATGGCGAAGCCGGCGAAAGGGCAAGCCCGAGCGCCACGGCGGCCGAAACGCACCACGTCGAAATCAGTCTTTTCATGAGAGTCTCCCATTTGCGGCCAGCGGCCACGAATTTCGGAACCCCTGTCGGCCTGATCCCAGTTTCGGCCCTTGACAGAAATCCCATTATACGGAACATCTGTTCCTTATAATGGGATGGTAGAAACCGCGAAGCGGATTGTCAAGAAACCGCACCTGCGCGGAGGGATGAAGCACGTGGCCACGGGCAAGGAGCCACCCAGCAGCACGACGCTGACGAAGGGCCTGGTGCTGATGGAGACACTGGCGGAGGCGGGATCGCCGATCGGCCTCAGCGAGCTGGTTCGCAAGGTCGGCCTGCCGAAGACCACCTGCCATCGGATCCTGTCGATCCTGGTGAGCGAACGGCTGGTGCGGTTCGAGAAGAACAGCCGGACCTATTCGACCGGTTTCAGGTTCATGAGCCTGGCCTTCCGGACCTGGCGCAATCTCGATGTCCGCCAGGCCGCCAGCGACGAGATGCAGCGCTTAGGCGACTTGACCGGCGAGAACATTCACCTGGCGGTGCCCGACGGGAACGAGATCGTCTATATCGACCGCGTCGAGAGCCGCCGTATCCTGCGCCTGCATTCGGCGATCGGCAACCGCGCCTCGGTCCATTGCACGGCCTTGGGAAAATCCATGGTCGCCGCCATGCCTGCGGAAAGGCGCGAACGCATCGTGGCCTCGATCGACTTTCAACGCGTCGCGCAGGACACCATCACGGATCCCGAGAAATACCGCGAGGACCTGGACGAGGTGCAACGACGCGGCTTCGCCCTGGCGATCAGGGAACATCAATCCGACGTCTGCGGCGTCGCCGCCGGCATCCGGGACTTTCGCGGCGAGGTCGCGGGCGCGGTTTGCGTGTCGGCGTCGGTCTACAACACCGACCGCGACAAGCTGATCGGATGGGCGCCCGCGGTCATGGAGGCGGCAGTGCACATCTCGCACAATCTGGGTTGGATGGATTGACACCGCGGCCCGCGATGACGGTGCTGGAACCAAGGTGTTCGGTCTGTTCAGCCGGCACCGCTTTCCAGCAACCGTGCCCCCAGCCCCGGACCGTCGGGAACGCGCGCGCAGCCGGCATCGAATGCAGGTGCCGGGTCGACGATCTTGTGGAAACGCGGTGTTTCGTCGAACTGGAATTCAAGCCGCTCGCCAGTGCCGACGGCGGCCGCCACATGCACGCTGAACAGATGCGCGACAGGTCCGCTTGGATTGTGGATCGAGCACGCGATCCCCGCCGAAGCCGCCATCTCGGCAATGCGCACGAGCTCGCCCGGCCCGCCGCAATATTTCACGTCGGGCATGATGACGTCGTAGGCCTCCCCGCGCAGATAGGCCTCGAAGCCGGCCGTTCCGTTCATCGTCTCGCAGCCCGCCAGGCGCATGCCGAATTCGGAACAGCGCGACCGCAACGCCCTCAACGCCGGAATCGAGTCACGTGATTCCGGGATCGGACACTCGAACCAGACCACACCCAGGTCGGCCAGTTCCGGGACAAGCGCCATCGCACGTTCGGCTGAAAAGCGCCAATGGCAATCGACATACAGGTCTGCGCGGCCGGCGATGGCCGCCCGGACGGCGCGGACACGATCGAGCCCGGTGTCTATGAGACGGCTGCCTTCGGGCAAGGCGCAGATGCCCGGGCGCACGTCATCGAAGGGGGCGAGCTTGACTGCCGTGAACCCCGCATCGATCGCGTCGACGGCGCTGTGCGAGAACCCTTCGGGCGTTCGCGGCTGCGTTCGGCGGTTGATGTTGGCGTAAACCGGCACCGAGCGGCGCTCCGCATGGCCGCCGAGATGTTGTACCAGCGCCACGCTCTCGTTTTTGGCGCAAAGGTCCTCCAGCGCCTGGGCAAGGGCCGATGCCACGGTCCAGTCGCGGAACGACCCGCCAGACGCCTGCGCGAGCGCCGCGCCGTCAGGCGCCTCCAAAGGTTTTCCCAAGTAGCCTTCCGCGACCTGTCGCACGCGGGCGTCAAGGCTTTCGTCCGCGCTGTTATCCGTGAACTCGCCCAGTCCGACCGAACCGTCGCTCGCCGTCAACCTCAGATGCCGCCAAAGCGTCTTCGGGCTGACGCGAACCGGGACGATCTCGGCCTTTTCGATAGAAACCAATGCGCGATGCTCCCCCGCTTCGTGCAGATCTCAGGACTCGTTCGCAAGCGCGCCTTCAAGCGCTGCGATCTTGTCGTCGCTGAGGTAGCCGTATCGATTGATGTGCACATTTCCGCCCGCGGCCCGGCGGACCGCGCGAAATCGCCTTACGACATCTTCCACGGGCCCGTAGCTGTGGGTCAGGCCCCACAGGCGCGCGTGCGACGCTTTCGCCGCGGCAGCGCGGATCTTCCGTTCGATGAACGCATCCGGCGCCGGGTGCGGTTGGTCCGGTTGCGGATAGACTGTCTTCGAAAAGTCGGCGCCGCCCTTGGGTGACATACCAAGGAGTTCCCGAACCGCTGCAAGATGGCGCTCGGGATCGCCGCCGGCAAAATCGAGCAGACGCTCGACATAGGCACGTTCGATCATCGGCCAGTGCATCGTGTAGAGCTTGACGCCGATGTCCGAAACCAGCGGATCGATCTCCGGGATCGAAAAGCCCGAAAGAACATTCAGCGGCGGCGGAAAGCACTGAAGGTAGCATCCCACCCGGCCGCCCGAGGCGTGGCGGACGGTTTCCGCAAGGAAACCTGCATAATCGACGACGAGGGCGCGGCGGTAGCGCAGGAGTTCGGCAACCGCCGGCAGCGCTTCGGCAATGCCTTTCAGGTCCTCCAGGCTGACTCCGGCGTCGGGCGACGCCGCAGCCCCCTCCCGGGCCAACGCCTTCAGTTTGGGGACACATTCGACCAGCCGCGCCCGGAGCCCCTCGGCATCGAAACCGAGCGATTGACCAAAGCGCATGGCGGGAGCGCTGAAATCGAACGACAGGCTGTCCGGGTGGTAGGGAGGGTATTCCGGCCAGTCGAACCGGATCATGTCCATGTCCGGATAGTTATCGACGAGATCGCGCACCAGCGCGGCGACATAGCCGCGCAGATCCGGATGCGCCAGCGAGAGATTGGCATCGACGCGGCGGTCGACGGTCTGCCCCGCCGCGGTCCGCGGCTCGGCGTCCGCGGCCGTGCCGCGCGACTGGACCCGGTAGCAGGGCGGCGCGGCCGCCATGATCTGCATGTGGGTCTCCACGCCGTGGCGCTTCAGCGCCGCAAGGAACGCCGCGACCTTGGGGCCCTCCCGGTCGGTGAGCCGGTCCGGTTCCGGCGGCTGGAAGGCGAGACCCGCATAAAGCGGACGGTTGGGCGCGAAGCTGGGGGCCGAGCGCACATAAAGCCAGCGCCGCCCCCAGAGCTCCCGGTCCAGGAGCCGGTCCTTGCCGAGACCGGCATCGAACGGCGGCTCGCGCCCGCCCGCCGCATCGTCGCTGGGCTCCATCACCGCGGGAATCGTGGCGACCACCGACGCCCCCAGGCGGCCGACGGCGTTGCCGATGACCGCCTCGGGGCCCTCGCATTGGACGAACTCGGGATTGATGGTGAGACCGAGCCGGGTCCGGTCGTTCATCGGGCCCGGGCTCAGGGGGTGCCCACGACGTGCGCCGGGTCGGTCAGCGGCACCTGCGGGTAGTGCAGGCCCCGCTGCCCGGAAAGCTCACGATTGGGCGTCGGGTGCACCGCCTCGGCCGGAAACCCGGCGAGCCTGCCGTCGGTGACCCAGGCTTCGTCGCCGCCATGAAGCCGGGCGACAAGGGCGCGCTCCAGCCGGTCCCGGATATCGGCCGCGTCCGGGTCCGCGGCCATGTCCACGCATTCGCGCGGATCGGTGTCCAGGTCGAAGAGCTGGAGGTGGTTGCCGCAGGGATACCAGATCAGCTTGTGGCGCCCGTCGGTCACCATGCGCGTGGCCTTCACCCCCTCCAGCGCCTCGCAGAAGAGGACTTCGCGCATTTCGGTGCCCACCATGGAGAGGCCCTCGCAGGTCTCGGGGACGGCGATGCCGGCCAGCGCCAGCAGCGTCGGCATGACATCCTGCAAGCCGACCAGCCGGTCATCGACCCTGTGGTGCCCGACCCGCTCGTCGCCGGCCACGCCGGCCAGGATCATCGGCACCCGTGCGGACCATTCGTACATGTATCGCTTGGCATAAAGCCCATGGTCGCCCAGGTGGTCGCCGTGATCGCCTGTCAGGAGCACAATCGTGTTGTCGTGGATGTTCTCCTCGCGCAGCGTGCCCAGTACGACCCGCAGCTGGTGGTCGATATGGGTGCACTGGGCATAGAAGGCGCGCCGCGCGTCCTGGAGCTGTGCCTCGGGCAGCTGGGCCCAGAAATTGCGCACGATCTGGAGCGCGGGCGGCAGGTCGGCAACAGACCCTGCCCAGTCGCCCATCACCGGTTCGTCGATCGCCCGGCGGGCATAGCGTTCGAAATAGTCGCGCAGCGGGACGATCGGCGGGTGCGGGTGGATGTAGGACAGGTGCCAGAAGGACGGCCGTGTGGGATCGCGCCGCTTGATGACCCGGGCCATCTGCTCGCTCGCCCAGTTCGTGGCGTGGCAGTGTTCGGGCAGGTGCCAGGTCCGCCAGCCGTATTCGTTGTTGGACATGCCGTGCAGATAACCCCGCCCGGGATAACCCTGGTCCGCCAGGAACATGTCGAAATCGTCGGGCCCGCCCAGATGGCCGCGGCCTTCCTCGCTTATGATCGCCTCGTCGAACCCGATGCGGTCCCGCTGGGGATAGACATGCAGCTTGCCCACCGCCGTGGCCTGATAGCCGGCATCGCGGAAGGTCTGGGCCAGCGTCGGCAGGTCCGGCATGGTCGCGGCTGGCTGGAAGACCCTGTCGCCGTGGGTACCGGGCGTCGTGCCGGTCATCATGGTCCGGCGCGCCGGAATGCAGATCGGGCATTCCGAATAGGCGCGCGGGAAGAAGACACCGTTCGCCGCGAGCTGGTCGATGGTGGGTGTCTCGATCGCCGGATGGCCGGCAACGCCCAGCAGCGGCCCCGGCCATTGGTCGACGGATATGAACAGCACATTCGGTCGTACCTGCTGACGTGTTCCCATTGTCGGGCCTCCCCTCTCGCCTTTGACCATCCCTTGTGGCCTAATTATCATACCACTCGATCCGTGCGGTCTTTCAAAGTTCGGGCGGAACAACGGGAAAACACGAGAATCGACGGATGGCGGGATTGCCCTGCCCTCCGCCGGCAGGGAGGAACAGCATGAGACGACTTCTTTTGGTCGCGGCCGCCTGCGCGGTTGCCTTCAGCACCCAGGCCGTCGCCGAATGGCCCGAAAAGCCCATCAAGGTGGTCGTGCCGTTCAAGGCCGGCGGAACCTCGGACCAGACGGCACGGATCTATCAGCAGGCAATCAAAGAGAACAATCTGCTTTCGCAGCCGATCACGGTCCTCAATGTGGGCGGCCACTTCTCCATCGGGTCGCGCCAGGTGATGGAGGCCGACGCCGACGGCTACAATTTCCTGCTGGTCCATATCGCGCTGATGGGCGGCGAGGGCTCGGGCGCCATGGATTTCGGTTGGCGCAACTTCGATCCGGTGGCCGCCACGGGCGAGTTCTGCGTCCTGCCGATGGTGCGCAAGGACTCCGGCATCAACACCATCCAGGAACTTCTTGAAAAGGCCAAGGCCGAGCCGGACTCCATGATCTTCGGCGCCAATCTCGGCGCCATCAACCATATGGCCGGGATCATGATGGAGCAGGCCAGCCCCGGCACCAAGTTCCGCTTCGTCCAGATCGGCGGCGGCACGGCGAACTTCACCGCGCTGACCGGTGCTCAGACCAACGCAACCGTGCTTTCCGGCGCCGAGGTCGTGAAATTCACGTTGCTGCCGGACGGCTCGCCCAACCCGGACGCACAGATCAAGGCGCTCGCCTATACCGGTTCCAAGCGGCTTCCGGCCCTGCCGGACCTGCCGACCATGAAAGAGGCCGGCTACGACATGGAGTTCTGCATCAAGAGCTGGTGGTTCGCGCCCAAGGGCACGCCCCAGGAAGCGATCGACGGCTTCGCCGCGGCGCTGGGCAAGGCGATGGAGACCGACGTCGTGAAGACGTTCAACAGCGACCGGTACTTCACGCCGGTGTTCCTGGCGGGGTCCGATCTGCAGAGCGATCTCGACAACACCTGGAAGGCGATCGAACCGGTCGCGAAACTCGCCGCGAAGAAGTGAGCCGAACCATGCCCCGCGCCGACCGTGTCCCCCGGGATGCGGTCGGCACGGCGGCGCCTCGGGGGTAAGGACACAGGCACCTCATGCACCGTACGCGCCAGTTTGAGATCGGCGCGAGCCTGGTGGTCATCCTGGCTTGCGCCGTGCTTATCGTCGAAAGCCTCGGGCTGCCGCCCGGCAGCTTCGAGCCGCTGGGTTCCGCACCGGTGCCCCAGGCAACCGGAGGCCTGATCATCCTCCTGTGCGTCATCGTCATCGTCGGCGCGGTGCGCAAACGGGGCGAACCTCCCATCGCGGAAAACAACGAGGTCCAGGACGAACCGGTCGCCGCGCTGTTGCTGGTGGCGTTGACGCTGTTTTACGTGCTGCTGCTGCATCTCCGGGTCACCGGGTTCGGCACGCTGACCGCGGGGTATCTCTTCCTGGTGATCGCGGCGCTGGAGCGATTTCGCCCGCGCGCCCTGATTGGGGCCGCGATCGTCGGCCTCGTCGTCGGCTTCGGCGTGCAGTACCTGTTCACCCAGGTCTTTGTCGTCGACCTGCCGGCGACCTGAGCGGCGGCGCCATGGCCTTCTTCGACGCCGCCGGCGCGATCTTCCAGCCCTGGAACTTCTTCCTGCTGCTGCTGGGCACGTCGCTTGGCATCTTCGTGGGCGCAATCCCGGGCCTGACCGGGGCAATGCTGATCGCGCTGACCTTGCCGCTTACTTTCTACATGGCGCCCTTCGAGGCCGTCGTGCTGCTGGTGGCCATGTATGTGGGCGCGATCTCCGGCGGCCTGATCACGGCGACGCTGTTGCGCATGCCCGGCACGCCGGCCGCCGTTATGACCACCTTCGACGGCTATCCCATGGCCCGGGGCGGTCGGCCGGGCCGGGCGCTGGGCCTGGGCATCACCGCGTCGTTCGTCGGGGGCCTGATCTCCTTCGTGGCGCTGGTCACCTTGACCAAGCCCCTGTCGATCCTGGCCACCCGGTTCGGCCCGTTCGAGTATTTCACCCTGATCATGATGGCGATGGTCCTGATCGCCTCGGTCAGCGAGGGGTCCCTGGTCAAGGGCCTGATCGCCGGGCTGTTCGGCATGCTGGTCTCGATGCCGGGCGTCGATCCCGCGACCGGCATGCCCCGCCTCACTTTCGACTGGTACATGCTGAATGGCGGGTTGCAGCTGCTGCCGGTGCTGATCGGCACCTTCGCCGTCAGCCAGATCATCGCCGACGCGCTGCAGATGCGGGTGCGCATGGAACGGGTGGAGATGTCGCGTACCGGCATCATCATGCGCCCGGTGGAAATCCTGCGCCACGGCGTCAACCTGATCCGCTCGTCGATCATCGGCACCTGGATCGGGATCCTGCCGGGCATCGGCGCCTCGATCGGCTCGATCGTGGCCTACACCACCGCCAAGAACGTCTCCAAGCAGCCCCAGAAGTTCGGCTCGGGCTCGGAGGAAGGCATCATCGCGTCCGAGGCGGCGAACAACGCCACCGTGGGCGGCGCCCTCATTCCCCTGATCGCGATGGGCATCCCCGGCAGCGTCATCGACGCGATCCTCATCGGTGCACTGATGATCCACTCGATCCAGCCGGGCCCGACCCTGTTCCTCACCAATGCCGATGTGGTCTGGGGCATGATGGCCGCCTACCTGCTGGCCAACATCCTGATGTACCTGATCATGACCGGCTCGGTCGGCTACATCTCCCGGCTGATGTACATCCCCCGCACCTACGTGCTGCCGGTCGTGATGGTGTTCTGCGTGGTCGGCAGCTTCGCGCTCAACAACACCATGTTCGATGTCTGGGTGATGTTGCTGTTCGGCGCGCTGGGGTTCCTGCTGGAACGGGGCAAGTTTCCGCTGGGGCCCTTCGTCATCGGTTTCGTCCTGGCGCCGCTGGCGGAGGAAAAACTGCGTAGCGGCCTGATGATGACCGCTGGCGACCCCTCGCCCATCCTGACCCGCCCGCTGCCGCTGGCCTTCACGGTGATCGCGATCGTGCTCTTGGTCTGGCCGATCTGGCGCGACCGTCGCGCCCGGCGTTTGGCATCGCGGGTGGACACCAGCGTGGAGTGACCGGCGCGGCGAACGCCGTCAGTCCGCCGGGGAATCGAGGCGGTTCATCTCCGCGCGCAGCTGCCAAATGTACTGCTCGTCCGGCCTGACGGAGCGTGCCCAGGCGCCCAGCAGGTCCTTGCGTTCCCGGCGCAGGCGCAGGCGGCGATCGATCTCGTCGGGGTCCCATCCGTCCAGGACCCGCTCGACCATGGCGTCCACAACCCCCGCATGCGCCGGGTCGGGTGCGAGGTCATGCACCTCGTCCGGGTCGTCGGCGAGGTTGAAGAGCTGCGGCCGGTAGCCCCGGTAATAGGTCAGTTTCCACGGCCCCTGGCGGATCATGCGTTGCCGGACAGCCTCGCCGCCGGTCCAGGCGGGAATGTGGTCCGTGCAGTATTCCGCCATGACCTCGTCCGTCCAGGGTGCGTCCGGGTCATGCAGCTGGTTCAGGAAACTGCGTCCGTCCGCCTGGGGCAGCGGCGTGCCGCCAAGCGCCTCGATCATGGTCTGGGCCAGGTCCATCAGGCTGACCACCCGGTCCGAACGGCGCCCTTCGGGCAGCGTCCCGGGCCAGGACAGGATCGCGGGAACCTTCACCGCCTCGTCATAGAAAGTGTGTTTCCACCACAGGCCGCGTTCGCCCACATGGTCGCCGTGATCGGAGCTGTAGACAATCAGCGTGTTCTCGTTGAGGCCGGTTTCTTCCAGGCGGTCGAGGATTCGTCCGATCATCGCATCCATTTCCGTGACCAGCGCCCAATAGGCCGCGCGGGCCCGGGCGCCGTCCGCGGCGTCTGCCTGGTTCAAGCCTCGGTTTTCTCTCCACCAGGCGATCCAGGGATGCAGACCGTCGGTCCGGTCGGGGGCCAGCCGGGGCGGGCCGAGGCGTTCAAGATAGTGCGCGACCCGCTCGGCCGCGGCGACATAGGGTGCATGGGGCAGCATCAGGCCGACCGTCAGACAGAAGGGCTCGCGCCCTGTCGGGTCGATGGAAGCCAGGCGGTCAAGCTCGGCGAGGGTCGCGTCCAGCACGTCCCTGTCCTTCAGCTCATAGGCGCTCTGGCCGGCCCCGCTGAGCACAAGGCTTCCCGGGTTCGGATTGTTCGCCTGGGCGAGCACGCCCATGTCGTGGCGTGCTATCCCCGGCCAGTTGGGGCTGTGATCGCCGACCGACCGCTCGGCATAGCCATGCAGCTGGTCGGGACCCATGGCATGCAGGCGGCCGATGAGCTTCGGCCTGTAGCCGGCAGCGCCGAGGGCGTGGAGCCAGGTGGGCCGGTCGGATGCCAGCATGTCGTCGTTGGTCCAGACATCCTGCCGATGGGGATGGCAGGCCGTCAGCATGGACATGCGGCTGGGCACGCAGATCGGCGACGGGCAGTAGGCGTTCTGCATGACAACGCCCCGCGCCGCCAGGCGGTCCAGGGCGGGTGTCTCAACAACCGCATCGCCGTAACAGCCGGCCACGTGCTGGGCATGCTGGTCGGACATGATGTAGAGCAGGTTGGGCCTCGACTCGTCAGGCATGGCAGGCTTTCTTGGCGGTTCTTGCGATCGGGCTTGAGGCGGCGGCAGCTATTGCCCAAAGTGCACGCACGATTGAACCATCTGGGTGCAATGCTGTCCATGTCGCCACTGGCCCGCCTCGAGATCCACTGCTTTCGCTACCGTCTCGCGCGCCCGCTGGTGACGGTCTTCGGGACGGTGGAGGCACGGCCCGCCCTGATCCTCAGGATCGAGGATGCCGACGGCGCGGCCGGGTATGGCGAGATCTGGTGCAACTTTCCGGCCCCCGGCGCGGAGTATCGCGCACGGCTGGCCGCCGCGGTCCTGCCGGGCGTGCTTTCGCGGCTCGACGGCGGCGCGGATGGCGTGACCTTCGCAGCCGTGCGGCGTCAGCTGCACGCGCTGGCCCTTCAGGCCGACGAGCCCGGGCCGGCGGACCAGATCGCCGCCGGCCTCGACATTGCGATCCAGGATCTCGCCGCGCGGCGGAGCGGCGTCCCGCTGGCGGTTCATCTGGGCGGCGAGGCGAAACCGCTGCCGGCCTACGCAAGCGGCATCGGGCCACCGGACATCGCGGCGCTGGTCCCCGCGGCACGCGCTGCGGGGTTCCAGGCCTTCAAGTTCCGGATCGGCTTCGGGCGGGACCGCGACCTGGCCGCCATAGCAGAGGCCCGCGCAGGCATCGGCGGCGGCGCTGAGATGATGCTGGACGCCAACCAGAACTGGACCCTGGAACAAGCAATGGAGATGGTCGGCGCCATGGAAACCGACCCGGCTTCCTGGCTGGAGGAGCCCCTGCCCGTCGACCGGCCGCCCGCCGAATGGGCCCGGCTCGCAGACGCTGCGCCGATGCCGCTTGCCGGCGGCGAGAACCTGCGGGGCCGGCCCCAATTCGATGCGGCCATCCGGGCCGGCCACCTTGGCGTCATCCAGCCGGACATCTGCAAGTGGGGCGGGCTTTCGGAATGCGCGCCGTTGGCCCGTTCTATCCGAGAGGCAAACCGGCGTTACTGTCCGCACTATCTGGGCGGCGGAATTGGTCTTGCCGCGTCCGCCCACCTGCTCGCCGCCGTCGGTGGAGACGGATTGCTGGAAGTCGACGTCAACGACAACGGCCTGCGCGAATTGCTGGCCGGGCCGCTGCTGCCGCTCCGGGACGGCCGGGTCCACCTCCCCGATGCGCCAGGCCTCGGCTACGAACCCGACCTCGATGCGGCGTCAGATCTCCGCACCGAGCATTTCGACCTGCGGCTCGTATCATGAGCGTATCTGAACGCAAACGGACCGCGATCCGGATTCACCCGGATGATAATGTCGTCTGCCTGTTGCGGGCGCACGACGCCGGCGAGCGCCCCGCGATCGAGGGCGTGGAGACGCCGACCCTGACCGATTCCATCCCGGCCGGACACAAAGTCGCCCTGGCCGCCGTCGAACCGGGCGGCCTGGTCTTGAAATACGGCTATCCCATCGGCCGCGCGAAGCTGGCCATCGCGCCGGGCGATCACGTCCACCTGCACAATCTCGCAGGTTTGTCGGAGGGCTCGAAACCTTGAACGCTCACGGCATCCTGGGGGGATTTCTGGGCTACCGCCGCGCCTCGGGCCCGCCCGGCATCAGAAACCACCTCGTCATCCTGTCGCTCAGCGGGCTCGAATCGGCAATCGCCCGCACGCTGCACGGCCAGTTTCCGGATGCGGTGTTCATCTCCACGCCCTATGGCCGCGGCCATGTGGGTGCGGACCGCGCGTTCCAGCACCTCATGATGGCGGCCCTTGCCACACATCCGAACGCGGGCGCGGTTCTGGTACTCGGGCCGGACCGGAAAGCGGTTTCCCGGTTATGCGACGCAGCGAAGGCCGCCGGACGGCCCTTCGCCGGCCTGTCGCTGGAAGACGCTCATGAAGACCGCTTCGAGCTGCTTCTTCGCGCCGGGAGGGCCGCCGCGCGCCTGAAGCACCAGATCTCGCGCGCCACCCGCCAGCACTGTCCCCCCGACGATCTGGCCATCGCCATCGAGTGCGGCCATTCCGGCGCGACTTCGGGAATCGTCGCAACTCCGCTGGCCGGCGATCTGGCCGAGGCCATTGTCGCGGCTGGTGGAAAGGCCCTTTTCAGCGAGACCCTGGAATGGACCGGGACTGCGGACATCCTCGCCGAACGGGCGGCGTCTCCGGCCGTTGCCGCCGCCATCCGAGGCGCGCTCGACCGCCGCCACGCGATCGCAAGGGCGGCGGATCACGATATTCAAAGCGGGAACCCCGGACCGCAGAACCACGCCGGCGGCATTACGACGCTGGAGGAGAAATCCCTGGGCGCAATCGCAAAGGGCGGCAATCAGCCGATCCAGGGTGTCCTGGATGAAGGGATGCCGCTGCCATCGCGGCCGGGCCTCTATCTGATGGATACGCCGTGCCTGTCGCCGGAATCGATCACGTCCATGATTGCGTCAGGCGCGCAGCTCGTCGTGTTCACGACCGACCAGGGGAACCCGTACGCCTCGGCGCTCGCCCCGACGATCAAGATCACGGCCAATCCCGACGCAGCCAGACTCCTCGAACAGATCGACTTCGATGCAAGCGATGTGTTCGAAGGGGGTCGTTCGCGCAGCGAAATGCTCCCGGGTCTCTTGTCGCTTGTCGGTGACATCGTCTCGGGCGCGCTGACATGGGGTGAAGTAACGGGCGCCGGCGCAGAATCCATCAGCCGGCTCGGACCCTCGATCTGATCACTCATGGACCAATCTGTTCCCGGTTAGGACTTTCCCCTCCATCCAGCCCCCCTCACCCCCCAAGCTCGGGATGATCGTAAGCCTCGGGATAGGGCATGGGCCGCAGCGGCCCCAGGGGCACGACCTTGTTCCACGACCGCCCGAAATAACCTTGTCTGCAATGAGTCAGTGAACCGCTTGCCGCGACGCCCGGCAGGGCGTGGACCCGGCACAGCCAGCGCCACAGATGCGGGTAGTCCAGAACTCTGGCGGCGTTCAGTTTCATGCGCAGATAATAGACGGGGTCGTGCCGGTAAAGCGTGGGGAAGAGGCGCAGGTCGGCCTCGGTGAACCGGTCGCCGGTGAGGTAGGGCCGGCCGTCGGCCGCCAATCTTGCCTCCAGCGCCTCCAACGTGTCGAAATAGGCGCGGAACGCGTCTGCATAGACCTGTTGGTCTGACGAGAACCCCGCCTTGTAGGCGCCGTTGTTGATGGCGGTGTAGATCGTCTGGTTCAGCGCGTCGATCTCCCGGCGGAGCGCCTCGTCATCGGGGCAGAGCACCGGGCGGGCGGCGTCCAGCATGCGGACGATCTCCGCGCTTTCATTGCTGACGATGCGCCCGGCCGTCTTGTCGTAGAGGACCGGAAGCGAGCGTTCGTCCGACCCTTCCGCGGCGTAGATCTCGCGCGCCAGCCGGTATCCTTGGCCCGTGCCCGTCTCGGCCGTGCATTCCGGCAGCGGTGCACCAGTCAGCGTGGCTGCGCGGTCCGGGGCGAACTGCCAGTGGTTGGGGCCGGCCGGGTCGTCTTCGCCCGTGCGGTTGGGAAAGGCCACGTCCATCGAGAGCGCGTCCTGAAGCCCCAGCACATTGCGCGCCAGAACGACCCGGTGGCACCACGGGCAGTTGAGCGCCACGAAGAGGTGATAGCGACCCGGCGCGGGCGGGAAATCCGGGTCGCCGATCGCATGGCGGAACCCGCTGACGCCGCGCACGAATTCGCCCCGCGCCCGGCGCGCCGCGGCATCGGCCTGGGATTCTTCGACGGACTTGTCGACGGGCGGTTTAGACATGGCGCGTTCCTCTATCGGCGCGGAAGCTCGGGGGCGGATCTTACATTGTGCATCAATGAGACCGGGCCGCGCTTTCCAAATCGTCGCTCACTTTCACCGGCCCGATGCACGATAAAAGACCTGACCCCGAGCGTCGCTCGAACACCCTCCCGTCACAACGGCCGCAAATGCTCGACGGTAACGCCGTATCGCTCGGCCAGCCGTCGGGCGATCAGGCTGCGGTGGCAGGCCTCGGGGTCGCGCTCGACGCAGAACAGCGCGGCGGTCCCGCCGGCCGGCAGCGCCGAGACGACGGCCGAGAGATCGGCGTGGTCGAGAATCTCGGCGTCGTAGCGGCGGGCGTATTCCGCGGCGAGTTCGCGGCGCGAGCGCTTGCCGACCCCGAGGCGGTCATCCTCGGCGTACTGGAGCTGGCGCAGCTCCGTGGTCGGGGCGAGCGCGGGGAGGTGGCGGTAGTCGATCCCCGCAACGGCAAGCGCCGCCTGCAGCCGGCGCGCATTCGCCCAGGCATAGTCGGGGCCGCGAACGCCGCGGCGCTGGCGCACGTCCAACAGCAGGCGGACGTCCGCGCCTTGCAGCCGTTCCAGAAAGGCCGCGCCGTCGAAGCCATAGACGCCGATCGTCACAATCGCGAGCATCGGAGATCACCCTGTCTGGTGCGTGTCTGAGCCGTTGCGTTCCCTTAAAGCACAGCCCTCCTGACAGCATGTCGTCAGGAGAGACTCAGACACGACCCGAGCCTTGCTGGTCCTACACCGTCCACACGCCGATCGGTTCGTCCCGTCCGCGAAGGCTCTGCTGTCCCGAATCCCGCAGGTCGGCGAGCGCAGTGTCGTCTCCCGCACCGGCGTCGTGACGGATGGCGGTCACCAACTCGTCGCTTACCGCCATGCTGACGCCGAGGTTTCTGGTGAGCGATTCCAACCGGCTGGCGACATTGACCGTGTCGCCCAGCACCGCATATTCCAGCCGACGTTCCGATCCAAGATCGCCCAGCACCACCGGGCCGAAATGAAGGCCGACGGAAACCCGGATCGGTTCGTCGCCCGCCTTCGTTCGTTCGCGATTCCATCGGTCGATCTCCGCCAGGATCGCCCGGCCGCATCGAAGCGCGTTGCCGGCATCGTGCGGTCCCGGTTCTGGCGTGCCGAACGTCGCCATCAGCCCGTCGCCCAGGAACTTGTCCAGGGTGCCCTGGTGATCGAACACCGCGGCTTCCAGGAGGGCATGGAACTGGCGCAGCAGGGACACCACCTCCTCGGGCGTTCGGCGCTCGGCCATCCGCGTGAAGCCGACGATGTCGACGAACATGGCGGCAACCTCCTGCGACCTCACCGCGCCCAGGGGCTGGTCCCGCTCGGCCATCCGGTCGACGATCGTGGGCGGAAAATAGCGCGCCAGGTTCGCCCGTTCCCGTGCCACGTCGGCCTGCCGAAACACGAGCTGATTGGTACGTCGCCCGCTGACCATGAGGATCCCGGTCACGATCAGAAAGACCACGATTTCCTGGATGCGCGCCTGAACGTTCACGTCATTGGGGTCGATACCCGCCAGGATCTGCGGGAAGTCCGCAAAGGCCACGGCCGCCTTTTCGGAAAGCGCAGGGATTTCGGTCCCGAACATTGCAACCGCGGTCACGGCACCCGCCCATAGGATCAAGATCCACCAACCGAACGCGTACAGCGTGCGCCAGGAATAGGCCAACGCCCCGACCGCAAGCAGGACGTAGAAATAGCTGAACTCCGCACGCTGAAACTGGAATGCTGTCGGCCACAGCTCGCCGCGAAACGGGTTCGGGACGGACATAAAGAAGGTGAAGAGGGCGAGGTCGCAAGAGATCAGGAGCAGCTCCCGCCGGGACTGTGCGACCCTGCCGGCGCGCAGCTGCAGCCACCCGATCAGGGCGAACAGGATCACCGCAAACTCGTAATAGAGCACCTCCCGGGAGGGATCCAGGAGCGGCATCAGGACGGCGATGATCGCCAGAGCGACCCACCGGGCGCGCACGGCAAGCAGGAGGCCGCTGCGCTTGTTTTCGATCAAAGCCTCGCGCACATGCCGGTCGACCCTGGCCAAATCCTCCTCGCGCATGCCGCCTTGCCGGGATGACAATCTCTTACGGAACCGACCCACCATCAATGTGTCAGACATGACCGCTCCTGCAGTGCCGTGATTCATCCAGTCCATTCTGGCGCACGCCGGCGCCCGAACGCCATAGGCGGACTAGACCCGCAGGGCCGGGTCTCGCATTGCGCGCCGCCGTCCGGCGCAAACGCAACGCGGGCGCGCAGCGCACCCAAATCGGTTTCCGGGGTCCCTGCCCTATGATACCCATGAGCACCGCAACACCCCCAAACCTGAGCCCCGGAACCGACAATGAACGCGACCCCCGACACAGCATCCCTGGACAAGGTCAAATCCCACCTCCGCGCGGAGCGTTTCAACAAGCTCTATATCGGCGGCCGGTTCGTCGACGCAGTCGCGGGCGAGGCGAGTGAACAAGCGTGATTGAATCAATCTTTTCCACAGACCTCCGGGATTCTCCCTAATGAACGCCAAGCCTGCCAAGGCCGATGACCCGGACCAGGTGAAGGTGCTGAGAGGCGCCTATCACGTCAGTGAGTACTTCGTTCGCCGTTACCCACTGCGGATTGCACTGGTTGTCATTTTCACCTTCATCATTGTCGGTCTCGAGGCCGTTGGTGCATCTGCGTTGTTGCCGCTGATCAATGAAGGCCTCGGATCAGGCGATCAGTCCACGATTCCGTTCGAGGCGTTCTACCGAAATGCCTTCGGATATTTCGGGATCGAAATGTCCTTCTACAGCCTGCTCGGCGTAATGGTTGTGGCCTGGGTCTTCAAGATTTTAGCGACGATCAGCATGGGTGTGTATGTCGACTTCTCTAAAGAGGTCGTCGCCAACGACTTTCGGGGCAGGATCATTTTCTCGCTAGAGCGAGTCCGGCTGCCAGCGCTCGCGCAACGCGACTCGGGCATCATTGTCAATCTCTTGAACCAGGAAGCGGACAAGGTTGCGAGCGCATTCACCTTGATCCCGAACATCCTCGTGTCATTCGTGACGTTTCTCGTCTACCTCTTGTTCGGCCTGAATGTGTCCGTTGAGATGATGGCCGGCATTCTCGTCCTGGGCCTTCTATCCTTTTACATCGTCCGACCATTCTTCAGGATGTCCTATTTCTCCGGACGCGACCAATCGCTGAATCTTCGCTCGATTTCAAACGAGGCGTTTAACTCGCTCGTGGCGTTTAAGGCGTTCAAGGCCATGGGACGCGAGTCTGAGCTCTTGCAGGCGCTGAACCAGAGGAATGTTGAACTCGTCGCGAACCGGCTGATTCAATCGAAAGCGGTTCGGTTTCTCCACGGTTCCACGGAGTTCATGGTTCTGGCAATGCTCGTGACTGGTATCGTCGTCGGCCGCGAGTTTCTGGAAATGGGTCTCGCTGAATTGGGTTTCCTCGGCGTAGTCCTGATCAAGTGCTACGGAAGAATCTCGACAGTACAACGGAAGATGCAGGCGATCGCTTCGCTCGAGTTCGTGCAGAAGAACTTCGAGAAGACCGTTTCCCAAATCGAAGCCGCGTATGAACGAAACACCGGGACAACGCCAGCGCCATCGACGTTCGATATCCGTTTCTCGAATGTCAGCTTCAAGCACGGAGACCATAGGATCCTCGAGGACTGCAGTTTCGACGTACCTGCGCGCGGCGTCACTGCGATCATCGGCGAGAGCGGGTCGGGAAAGACAACGATTGCCGATCTCATCTGCGGTTTCTACCGACCGCATGCCGGCAAGATTGAGATCAATGGCATCGATCTGGCCAGCATTGACATGATGTCGTGGCGGGGCTGTATCGGATACGTGACGCAGACGCCTTTGCTTCTGAACGATACCGTGTTCAGGAACGTCGCCGCATTCTCGGAGACGATCTCGGAGGCGGACGTGAAGCATGCGATTGAACAGGCGGGGCTGTCAAAACTCGTTGCGAACCTTCCCGATGGGCTCAATACCCGGATTCAGGAGGGCGGCTCGCGCCTTTCCGGAGGTGAACGACAAAGACTGGCGCTCGCGAGAGCGCTGGCGCAAAAGCCAAAACTTCTGATCCTCGATGAACCGACATCCGCAGTCGACCCGGAAACGGAGCGGTATCTTTACGAAAGCATCGGGGCGCTCAGGGACGAAATGCCAATACTGGTAATCTCACACCAGGAAGGAGCCGTAATGGTGGCCGACCGGGTCTTTCGCCTCAAGTTCGGCTCGATGGAGAACGTACGCAAGCTGCGAGCTTGACCCAATTGCGGCGTATGCCAAGCGGCTTGAATGGCGATTTCCGAATGGATATAAGATCGGCGCATCCATATGATGCTGTTAATGCACGTACTTTCGGTGGCGACGTAAACGCCCGGAGGGACCCGGATCATTGTCGCGATTGCCAGACAACAATCCGGGGCCGGCGAGCGCAGAGGCAAAAATAGGGAGTTCGGCATGGAAGCGATGCTCGTGCCGGCGGCTGCACATTCGTCAGCTCGGCAGTACCAGAGTGTTGGGATCGATTACGCGCGGGGCTACGGTGCCGATGGTCCCAACCTTCTGGGTGGGATTTGATGGTGTTGAGCGATCTGTCTGTCCTGCAAGAACACCGGAGACGTCAATGAGCCCATTAAGAAGAATCAAGCACCGCGTGACTCGCCGGTTCGGCGCACCCAGATATTTTTATGCCGTCAACCGCGTTGACGGCAAAGGCACCGATTACCTGATGCGGTGGGAGAACCTTCTCTCGGTTGCCGATTTTCGGGCAGAAGACCGCGTCCTCGATATCGGATGCGCGGAGGGCCTCATCACGCTAGAAGTGGCGAAGCTCGTTCGGCACGTGTATGGCGTGGAACCGATGCCGGAACGCGTGACGTTCGCTCGGCGACACGCCAAGGAACTGGGGATCGAGAACGCCGAGTTCGAAGTCGGAACGATCGACATGCCGTTCCCGGAAGATATCGATGTTACATTGTTGCTCGACGTCTATGGCAAACAGAAAGCCGACGGTTCGAAGATTGCGACAGCTGACCTCTGCCGGATCCTGAACAACACGAAACGCCAGGCGTTCGTCCGCGTCAATCTTGAGGAAAACCGTCCCGGCCTAACGGAGATCATCGACTGCTGTGCGACGTGCGGCTTTGAGTACTTCTGTTTCATGCGCCCGAACAACACGCTCGCCAATATGGTCGTGTGTAATCGGATTGGCACCGATGCGCGCGTTCCCGACGCGTTGCCGTACATGATCCTCCCGACGGGGCGGGCGATCCGGCTCTTGACGAAGGAGGAGTGAGCCCGGGGGATTGGAGCTGAGGATAGCTTCCGCCGAATTGCCCAACAATCACCAAAAGATATGGCAAAGCTCGTCGACCCCGAACTGGCAAGCAGTTACAGATTTCCGAATCTGGCGCGGCTGCATGTGCTGATTAGGCTCTTCGGATTGCGCCGCAGGTGGCGCAACCTGGTTCGCCGCTTCGCGACCACACCCGCCGGCGACGCTGTTGCTGCGGGGCCGGAGATCACTTCTGCATTCGACCAGGCAGGAGAGCATTACCGCGAGCGCGGTTGGGCTTACGTGGAATCATGTTGGAACAACGAGTTCCATCAAAGCCTTGTCCGCCATTGGCCGTCCGTGTGGTTCTTTGAGCCCATCAAGAGCATTACCAAGTCCTATGATTACGGATTTTCCTTTGGTGACAGCAAACCAATGCCGGACGACGTCGCCAAATTTCCCGCGCTGCGTATGGCGCTCGATTATCTGATGTCGGATGAGTTCGCTGCGCGGGTAACGGCTTTGGCGGGCGATGGAGTGGAACGATACTGCTATCAGGTTCTGTTGACGCGGGCCTATGCGGGTTCCAGCATCATCCCGCATATTGACAGTCAGAACGATAAGAATAGCGTCAACCTCGTAATGTTTGTCGACGGGACCGGCGGTGTCGATGGTGGCGGCCTCGCACTCTGGAAGGACAATCATTTCGGCGAGAAGATTTTCGAGCCCGAAAACGTCACCAACACTTGCGTGTTGTATGGCATGGGCGAAGAGTTCTTTCATGGGTTCAAACCGATGCCGCCCAACAGTTTCAGATGGACCATCAACGTCACCTTTCGGGGGCGTGCGTGATACTCTGTTGTCGGATCGGTTATCGGGCTTTCTCTTTCTATGCTACCCATCTACATCGCAGGTCCCTCCATTTCCAACCCCGGAACCGACAATGAACGTGACCCCCGACACAGCATCCCTGGACAAGGTCAAATCCCACCTTCGCGCGGAGTGCTTCAACAAGCTCTATATCGTCGGCCGGTTCGTCGACGCCGTCGCGGGCGAGACTTATCCGAGTTTCTACCCGGCCACGGGCGAACTGCTGCACGAGTTCCCGCGGGGGCGGCCCGAGGACATCGACGCCGCGATCGCGGCCGCCGAGGCGGCGTGGGCGGAGGGGAGCTGGGCCGGCATGGCCGCGGCCGACCGGGCGGCGGTTGTCGCCCGCATGGCGCAGGGCATCGAGGACAATGTGGAAATGCTGGCCGAAATCGAAGCCGCCGACGTGGGCAAGCCCTTCCGCGAGGCAGCCGCGGCGATCGGCGGCGGCGCGGCCGAAGCGAAATACTGGTGCTCGCTGGGCGCCGTTCTGGACGCAGAGCAGGAGCTGCCCGTCAACAGCGGCGGCGGGACGGGCGGGGTGCCGCCCGAAGGGTGGGACGTGGTCTACCGGCGCGATCCCATCGGCATCGTCGGTCTGATTTCCGCCTGGAACTACCCGCTCAACGTGGCGTTCCGCAAGGTCGCGCCGGCGCTCATCGCCGGCAACTGCGCCATCCTGAAGCCCTCGGAGATCGCGGGCCTTTCCTGCATGTTCGTCGCCAAGCTGGCGAAGGACGCGGGCCTGCCCGCCGGCGTGCTCGGCGTCGTCACCGGCGACCGGGACGCGGGCGCCGCGCTGGCGGCCTCGCCCGCGGTTTCCATGATCTCATTCACCGGCTCGTCGCTGACGGGCGCCAAGATCATGGAGGCCTGCGCCCCGAAACTGTCGCAATGCGCGCTGGAACTGGGGGGCAAGTCGGCCCTGGTGGTGTTCGACGACACCGACCTGGACCGCGCGGTGGCCACGACCATGACCGGGTTCCTCACCAACGGCGGCCAGATCTGCACCGCGCACACCCGCCTGGTGGTGCAAAAGGGCTTGGAGGCGCCGCTGTTGGAACGGCTGAAGCAGAGGCTGGAAAAACTCCCCTACGCGGTCGACCCGATTTCCGAGCGGGACCGCGGCGACCCGGGCTCGGCCGACGGCCTATCGGACGTGGTCCAGCCGGTGGTCTCCGAAGCCCAGCACGGCAAGATCCTGGATTTCCTGGCCGCGGCCAGGGACGCGGGCGTGGAAACGCTGACCGGCGGCGGCGTTCCCAATGCCGCGACGGTGGGCCATGAAGGCGGGTACTACATCCAGCCGACGGTGCTGACCAACGTCGCCCGCGACGCGGACGTCTGGCAGAAGGAGGTCTTCGGGCCCGTCCTGTCGGTCCGGTCGTTCGAAACCGAAGACGAGGCGGTGGCCGAAGCGAACTCAACGGCCTTCGGACTCGCCTCCACGGTGATGTCGTCGGACCCGGCCAAGGCGCGGCGCGTCGCCAACCGCATCCGGGCTGGCGCGGTCTACGCCACCTCCACGGGCGAAGGCCTCTTGGCGGAGCATCCCGCGGTGTCGCGGGGCGGGTTCGGCTGTTCGGGCGTCGGACGGGAGCTGGGGATCGGCGGCCTTCACGAATACACCGAGCTGAAGAGCGTCAACTACACCGGCTTCTCGCTGGAGGACGCCAAGGAGCCAAGCGCGGCATAGCTGCCGGCTAACGCCGCACCCCACAAGCCGTGCTGGTTGCAGCCACGCCCTTCGAGACGGGCCTTCGGCCCTCCTCAGGGTGAGGATAGGGTGCTTCGGACCAGCAACCTTCCCCTCATGGTGAGGAGGCGCGCGTTAGCGCGCCGTTTCGAACCATATGGCTGCAACCGCTTCGATGCCTCCACTTCGTCTGATCCTGCTCTCAACGCCGCCAAATGCTCACCTCCCACCTTCTGCTGTTCGCCTCCGCGTTTCTCGCCGCGACGATCCTGCCGTTCTCTTCGGAGGTCGTCCTGTTCGCGCAGCTGCGCGACGGCGGCAATGCGGCGGCGCTGGTGGCGACTGCGACGGCCGGGAACACGGCGGGCGCCGTGGTGAACTGGGCGCTGGGGCGGTATCTGCTGCATTTTCGCGACCGGCGCTGGTTCTATTTCAGCGCCGCCCAGATCGAACGGGCGCAGCGCTGGTTCCAGCGTTACGGCTTCTGGTCGCTGCTGCTGGCCTGGATGCCCATCGGCGGCGACGCGCTCACCGTGATCGCCGGCATCATGAAGGTCCGGATGTGGCTGTTCCTGCTCCTGGTGGGCACAGGTAAGGGGCTGCGGTATCTCTCGGTGATGTGTCTTGAGGGGTGGTCGCCGGTATGACGAGACAGACTGGAACACCCGCCGCACCCATGGGTCCACACTACAATGCAGCGCATGCCGCCAGGGAGGGGGCCGATTTCGCCTAACTCTCCTGCACTTCCTCGTCGCCGCCCTGCTCGGTTACCGCCCGCGCCGTTTGCTGCAGCGCCGGCATCCAGGCGGCTTGGACCATCCGTGTCCAGGCCAGCCACGGATTTGCCATCGGGTTTGTCCACAGGCTAAGCATGAGGGCCGGGCCGGGGGCGACGAACGGGAAGGCGCCCGGTTTCATCAGATGCTCGGAGACGGCCTCGAACGACGGCGCGGCCGTCATGCGCAGCGTTATCGTTTCCGCGTCGCCCTCCGGCGACTGGCGCCGTGTGAATTCCACATCCAGATTGGGCAACCTGCCCGTGATTTTCGTTTCTTCCATCGGCTCACCGTCTCGAAATGTGAGGCCCATCCGCACCGCGGATACCCTAACCGCCCGTCAGCGAAGAGGACAAGCGCGGACGCCCGCTGAAAAATCGGGCACATGATCTAAGTGGTGCTGTGGCGCCGAAGTTCAGGGCAGGCTCCTGCATCAGGCTGCCGCGAACGAAATGAACGGCCGTAACGGACAATGACCAGGACGGAGAACTTCGAGAAGGTGGAGGTCACCGCGGTGGCCCAGCTGCGCGATTGGCTGGAGACCAACCACATGCAAAAACAAAGCATCTGGCTGGTCACCTACAAGAAACACGCGGCCGGCAAGTATGTGTCGGTTCAGGAAATCCTCGACGAGGTCTTGTCTTTCGGATGGATTGACGGCATCCGCCGCAAGCTGGACGACGACCGAACCATGCAGCTTTTATCGCCGCGCAAAACGCAATACTGGGCCAAGAGCTACAAGGACCGTGCCGCGCGGCTAATTGAGGAGGGGCGCATGCGTGCCGCGGGCCTTAAGGCCATTTCCGAGGCCAAGCGCAACGGGCTGTGGACTTACATGGACGATGTTGACGCCCTGATCGTGCCCGACGATCTGGCCAAGGCGCTGGCCGCCCGCCCCCCGGCGGCAATGTGCTTCGATGCGTTCGCGGCATCGAAGAGACGCAACATCCTGCGCTGGATCAGGTTGGCCAAGACGCCGCAGACGCGTGCCTCCAGAATCGAAAAGACCGCGGCCCTCGCCGCCGAAAACAAACACGTCCCGCAGATGTGACGACCCGGGCGGCGCGCGATGGCTCATGGATGCGCCCGGTTCAACCGCCAAACGGTGAAATTGAGCACGCCGGCAAAGGAGACCCAGGCGAGATAGGGAACAAGAAGCAAAGCCGCAAGCGGATCGATCGTAAAGAGTACAACGATGTTGGCCAGGATCGACAGCCACAGGCAGGCGAGTTCGGCGAGGGCCCAGTCCGGACGCTTGAGTCCGAAGAACACAGCGGACCAGCCGGCGTTGAGCGCGAGCTGCACGCCATAGACCGCCATCGCGACAGCGAGCATATCCGCATACGCACGTCCCCACACGCGCCAGCCGGCAACGGCGATCATCAGGTAAAGGATCGCCCAGGCCGGTCCGAACAGCCAGTCTGGCGGAGTCCAGGCGGGTTTGGAGAGCGTGCGATACCAAGCCCCCGGACGGAAGACGGCCCCGGAACTGGCGACCAGTACCACGCAACCCAGGAACACCAGAAACGACATGTTTCCCCTCAACCCTCACCGGCGCCGCACCCGGGCCGAACCCCGCGAAACCTAATCAGGCGCCGCCGAACGGTCCGTTGCGCTCAACGACCGCGAGATTGAGCAGTCCGGCATAGGCCACCCATATCAGATAAGGCAAGAGACACCACAGGGCGAGCCTGGACCGCCGGCCGCACCGCATGACCAGGAGCAGGATCGACAACCAAAGCAGACCCAGTTCCACAAGCGCCCAGTCCGGGCGACGCAGGATGAAGAACAACACGCTCCAGGACACGTTGAGCGCACCGTTGAGCAGAAACAGGCCGACGATTTCCGCCCGCTGCGCCGGGTCCGTCGCCGTGCGCCAGGTAGCGAAACCGGCAAAAGCGGCAAGGCCGAGAATCACGGCCCAGGCGGGCCCGAAGGCCGCGCGCGGCGGCTTCCAATCCGGCTGGGCCAAGCTCTCGTACCACGGGCCAAGATCCGTGGCCGCGCCGCCGAAGGCCAGGATTGCGATCGCCCACAAGGCCGCCGCCAGGGCCGGGCGCCGGTCGCGCCCGGCGGCCGCGGTCAAGGCGTGACCAGCCCGCACAGGTGAGCCAAATCCTTGAAGAAGATCCGCACATGCGCCACGGGCTTCGCACGAACCAGTTCCTTGTTCATGTAAGCCTCCCATGTCAGCCGCTGGACGTCCGGATCCTGGCAGATGCTGACGAAACGTTCGCGGCACTTGTCGGTGGAATACCAAAAGTACTGCATCATCCCCAGCACCCAGAACACCCGCCCGTGCGCTTTCATGAAGGCCTTGCGGGCGCCCGCCAGCGCGCGCACGTCGCCGGTCGCGAGAAACCGCCCCGCCGCCTCGGCCGCAAGCCGGCCGCCGACCATGGCGTAATAGATGCCTTCTCCGGAGGCCGGCGCGACCACGCCGGCGGCATCACCCGCAATCAGCACGTCGCGCCCGTTGTCCCACCGTTTCAGCGGCTTGAGCGGGATCGGCGCGCCTTCGCAGCGCACCGTGTCCGTCCCGTCCAGGCCCGAAGCGCGCCTCAGGTCCGCAACCGCGCCACGCAGGGAAAACCCTTTGTTGGCGGAACCCACGCCAACGCTGGTGGTGTCGCCATGCGGGAAGACCCAGGCATAGAAATCGGGCGACAGCTTGCCCTGGTAATAGACGTCGCAGCGCGTGCTCTCGAAATCTGCGGCGCCCGGCGCCGGCGACTTGATGATCTCGTGATAGGCGAAGACGCACGGCACCCGGTCGGCACCCTTGACGGACTGCTGCGCGACCTTCGAACGCGCCCCGTCCGCGCCGATCACGACGCGCGCACGCACGCGTTCCAGCGCCCCATCGCCGCGGCCCGCACCCGGCCTGAAGGCGACAACCGGGGGCCCGTCGTCGTTCCGCTCGATTTCCCGGAACGCGCCGGTCCGGCGCTCCACGCCGGCCGACGCCGCGCGCTGGCGCAGGAACTCGTCGAAATGCTCGCGGTCCACCATGCCGACGAAGCCGCCCTCGATAGGCATATCCACCGTCCGGTCCGACGGCGCGATCATGCGGGCAGACCGCGCCCGCGCCACCAGCTGGGAGTCCGGGATATCGAAGTCGCGGATCAAACGCGGCGGAATTGCGCCGCCGCAGGGTTTGATCCGGCCGGCCCTGTCCAGCAAGAGCACGTCATGCCCGGCTTCGGCCAAGTCGACCGCGGCAGTTGCGCCGGCCGGCCCTCCGCCGACCACGACGGCGTCGTAGGTCTTCATGCCTCAGCCCATCCTTTCGCCTCGCCCGCGGAAATTCCCGGGGCAGCGGATGCGCCAACCGCCTTGGTGACGTGCGCCGCCAGGTAGGCCGAAACCAGGAACAAGGCGCCCTCCATGGCAAAGACGGTTCCATAGGCAACCGCCGGGTCCGCAAACAGCTGGCGGGTTGCGTCGATCGCCGCGGTGCCGGCAAAGCCGCCGAGACCGAAGGCGACGGCCTGGGCGGCGCCCCACAGTCCCATCCGCGTGCCTTCGCGCGAGGCGCGGCCCGCGCTGACCAGCCCCATCATCGATCCGATTGCAGCCACCGCGAAGGCACCGTTTGCAACGCCCAAGGCGAACACGGCCGCCTTCAAGGGGAAGGCCGGTCCGGCGAACCCGCCCATGGCGATCGTAAACGGGGCCGCGCCCGAGGCGAGACAACCGCCGATCGCCCAGCTGCGCAACGAACCGAGGCGGAACCGGCCCAGACGACGGGCGCCGAACGCGCCGCCGGCGATGGCGACGAGGATCATGCCCGTAAAGACGCCACCATGCTGGACCCCGCTCAGCTTCGTCGACTCGCCCGGCGTCATGCCGAAGACGGCGCCTGCGAACGGCTCCAGGATCAGGTCCTGTGCGCTGTAGGCCAGCATGGAAACGAATACGAAAACCGCAAACCGGCGCGCCTTCGGTTCCGCCCAGACCTGCCGCAGCGCTTCGCGGAACGGCGTTTGATCGGCAGCGGTCGGAACGGCTTGGCCCGAGTGCAGCGTCCGGCGCTCGATTCCCCAAGCCGCCAGGATCGTCAGAAAGACCGCGGCGCCGGAGACGGTTGCCGTCACCGCCACCAGACGGCCGAGCGTGAAAGGATCAAGAAATCCGCCGGCAACCGTTGCGGTGACCACCATGCCGGCAATCATCATCAGCCAGACGATGGTCGCGGCGGGCGCCCGACGTTTCGGATCGACCGCCTGGGCCAGCAGCACCAACAACGAGGTTCCGGATGCACCGACGCCGCCGCCGATCAGCACGAAGGCGGCAATGGCAAGGATCGTCCCCAACATCGTCTCGACCGCAAGGACCGCGGTCGCGGCCGACGCGCCGGTTCCGCCCAAGGCCAGCACCAGCATGCCGCCGATGATCCAGGGCGTCCGGCGACCGCCGACATCCGACCCATAACCCCAGCGCGGCCGCGTGACCTGCACCGCATAGTGCAAAGCGACCAGGGCGCCGGGCAGCATCGCGGGCAACGCCAGCTCGACCACCATCACCCGGTTGATCGTCGACGTGGTAAGCACCACGATGGCGCCAAGCGCGGTCTGCACCAATCCCAGACGAAAGATACCGAACCACGAAAGCCCAGCGGTCTGCATGGCGCTTTCCTCTCTCGTTAGCTATTGTAGAGCGCGAAGGTGCTGACCAGCATGCCAAGGACATAGAGGCTGGTGCCCGTCGCGTTGTACCAGGGCGCGCGTTCGCGCGGCTGTTTCAGGAACCGCTCCATCAGATAAAGCTGGACCAGCAGCAGAGCGCCCACGCCGGCCGCGTAGGCCGTATGCCCCCATGCGAACAAGAAGCCGCAAACGACAAGCTGGGGCGCGGCCATCACCAGGCAGGCAAGTCGGGCAGCCCGGTCGACGCCCAGCTGGACCGGCAGCGACCGCACGCCCATCTGCCGGTCGCCTTCGACCGACTTGAAGTCGTTCAGCGTCATGATGCCGTGCGCGCCCAGGCTGTAGAGGCCGGCCAGCACTAGCACCCGCCAGTCGGGCAGGCTGGCCGCCATCACCGCAGCGGCGGTAAACCAGGGAACCCCTTCGTAGCACACCGCCACGGCCGCGTTGCCGAACCAGCCGTTCTGCTTCAGCCGGAAGGGCGGTGCGCTATAGGCCCATGCGAACACCAGGGCGACCACAGCCGCCGCGAAGCCCCAGGGGCCCAGCAACGTGGCCACGGCCAGGGACAGCAAGGTCCAGACGACCGCAATATAAAGCCCCCAGCGGCCCGGCACGCGGCCCGACGGGATCGGCCGGTCCGGCTGGTTGATCGCCTCCACATGCCGGTCGAACCAGTCGTTCACCACCTGGCTGGCCCCGCACACCATCGGCCCTGCCAGGATCACGCCGGCGATCAACAGCGGCCAGCGGTCCGTCTCCGGAATGCCTGAAGAAATGACGCCGCAGCCGTAGGCCCACATTGGCGCGAACCAAGTGATGGGTTTCAACAGCTCGACAACGGATGTGAGTGCCGGGCGCGTCATATTTGTACGATAGATATGACACTTTTGAGTGTCAATTTATTTGGACACTCAAAGGCAAAAACCCTACAGAGGGTGTGGAGATTACTTGACAGTGCGGCTGCCCGCGCCGCGGGATCAGTTCGTGCGGCCGTTCTGAGACTCGCCGGGCAGGTCGCCCATCCCGTAACGATGCAGCTTCGCGTAGAGGCTCTGACGGCTGAGCCCCAGCAGTTCCGCGGCCGATGCGCGGTTGTCTCCGGTCAGTTCCAGGGCCGCCTCGATCGAGAGCCGCTCGATCATCTCCGTTGCATCCCGGACGAGTTCCTTCAGAGAGACGCGCCCGACCAGCTCAGTCAGCTGCTCGACCGATTGAACCCCTTCCAGCCGCGCAACGCCGTCAACCTGTCGACGGCTGCCAACACCACGTATCGAAAATCCCAGGCACGGCTCGTCCGTCTCCAGGACGCCCACGGCCGACACCTCGACGTCTTCCGACGACCCGAGTTCGCCGCGCACAGTAGTGTGGAAGAGGCGGACCACGCCATGTTCGCTGAGGTTCGACAACAGCGCCTGCATGTCGAACTCCGTCTGTCCGAGCCAGCGTCCCAGCGGCTGGCCGACGGCCTGATCCTTTGCCGCCAGCTGCGCAAGATCGAGGAATCCTGCATTGGCTGCAACGACGATGCCGTCCGGGTCGCAGACCACGAATCCTTCGGGCATGCTTTCGATCACTTCCAGAAGACGCGATTTGTCCCCCGTGACGGCCGCCCCCTCGACCGGCGCGATCCGGACCAGGAAATGCGATGCATTGCCCTGCCGAAACAGGGACGCCGAGACGGTAAAACCGCGCCCGCCCGCGCCGCCAAGACGGATCAACTCGGCTGCCGCACGCCCCGTTCTGCGGACACCGGACAAAAGATCCGCGATCAGCACCTCGTCGTCGCTATCGATTGCGTCAGGAAACGTCCGGCCGATCAATTCTCCCGCCGTCGTTTCGAGCATGCGGATTGCGGCAGGATTTGCATCGGCGATCCGACGATTGGCCGCATCGACAATCAGCACCGCCTCGGCCGCCATTTGGAACAGCGCGCGATACCGCGTTTCGGTGTGTCGAAGTTGCATGTATTCACGCTCCATGGCCTGTTGCGCGCCAACCAGCTCCTGCTGGAGTTCGGCGACCCGACGCATTTCCCTGCCCAGCGCAAGCACCTGGCCTTTTTCGCCAAAAGGGACCGCGATATACCGCACCGGAAGATCCGCCCCATCCGCCATCGGATGATTGATCTGCCGCCACCGGGCGGGCGCGCCGGCGGCTCCGTCGCGCAACAGATCGTCGACTTTCTGGCGACTCTCGACGGTGACGGTCTCCTGCCATACCTGGCCGCGCCAGTCCCCGACGCCGGCCGACACCAGTTCGTCCTTGCTGCAGCCGAGGTCGCGGATCTTTCCATCGCGCGCGACAACCAACGCAATATCGCATGCAGCCGACAGCACGGCGCCGGCGACGTCCTTATTCAGCGCCGCCTGGTATTTGCGAGACAACCCGAAGTGTCCCGAGTGATCGCCTGGACTCACGTCAGCCATTCTCAGCCGTTGCTATTCCCTCAAATTTCGAAGGGTTTCTATCAGCGCGTCGCCACCGCGCCAAGCAGTTCATTCGCGCGCAGCACCGCCTGACGCCCGTCCACGCCGACGGCATCGGCCCCGATCCGGGGCGCCCAGCCGGGATGTTCTACGAAGACACGCCCGCCCAGCAGAAACCGCACCTCGCGGTTGCGAGAGGTCGCCCGGATGCGCCGCACCAGGGCGTCCAGGTCGGCCGCATGGGTGTCGCAACTCACGGAAACGCCGATCACGTCAAACGGCTGGTCGAGCACGAGGTCAAGCACTTCTTCGTTCGATTCGGGCACGCCGCTCCAGACATCCCAGCCATCGCGCCGGAAGAATTCGGCGACCATGTGAACGCCGAACGTATGCTGTTCGTCCGGCAGCGTGACAAGAAGGGCGTTCCTGTCCAAGGGCTGCGTGTCGGCCGCCTTAAAGGCGGGGCTGAGAGCATTAAGCACCTGCTGCATGCGCGACAAAGCCAGCGTTACGGTCGCAAAGTCGCAGATATCCTCGACCCAGAGCTTACCCAGATGGCGTGCTGCCGGCGCCAGAAGATCCAGAAACACCGACTCCAATCGAACGCCGCGTTCGCAAAGGGCCGCGATGTAGCGATGGGCGGCGTTCACGTCCTGCCTGACGACGATATCGGCGAACGTGATCACATCTTCATCCGTCGGCCTGCTTCTGCCGAGCCCGGTCGTCTGGATCTTCCTCGGCGTCTCCCGGTAGGCCAGGACCAGGCGCGGAAGAATCTCTGTTTCGATCGTACCGGCCAGCCGGGCAAAATCCGAAACCCCGTTTGCGCCATGTCCGTTGGTCTGTTTGGCTGAATGCGTGGAATCGCCGCCGTCGTCGCACGGCTCTGTGACATCGTATCCTTGCAGGAACTCACTTGGGCCCACCAAATGGCGCAGGCTCGACATGCTTGCCTCCCTCGGAACAGGATCCTGAAGCGCCCTTCGTCTTTGAGTCGAGCCATCTGGAACTCTGGCCGGAGATCCCTGCGAACGCCCGTCGGGCGTTTCCCCCTTGGCACCCCCACCCGCTCCCTCGACCCGAAAACAAACTCAAACCGTTCGATCATTACGTGTCGAAAAGGGTTCAACCGTAAGTAGACCCACACCAGGAACAGACTGTCAAGTTAACTTGATAACGTCATGCCTACTTGACGTCTTGATTGACATGCTATCTTGACACACCTGTAAACGGCTCGCTACCATCCTCTCAGAGTCAGGAGTCCCAAGAGGGAGTTTGCCATGATCCTCCTGTTCGATGTCGGCAGCGTCATTGATCGGTGCATCGCGCGGTTCGATGCATGTCCGTGGTCGGTCCATGCAGGGGCGATTGCATTGCCCGGCCCGGCTCGCGAAGCAGAGGACGCGCCGCGTCTCTACACGGCGGAACAGAGACGCCGCAGGGACGCCACTCCCTGGACACTGGTCCAAGGGATTCTGGCTCCGTTGCAGTTCGTCGTCTTTCTCGTCAGTCTCGCCCTGGTCCTGCGGTACATGATGACGGGGGCCGGCTTCGAAGCGGCGACCGTTTCCGTCGTGGCAAAGACGATGGTCCTTTATGTGATCATGGTGACGGGCGCGATCTGGGAACGCGTCGTTTTCGGTCAGTACCTCTTTGCGCCGGCTTTCTTCTGGGAAGACGTCGTCAGCATGCTGGTGATCGCGCTGCACACCGCCTATCTCGCAGCCCTGGTAACGGGCTGGCTGTCGGCGAACGATCAGATGC
>Ga0056115_1000116_pt1 | contig 40855 bp, 33 predicted proteins | sample WorMetOlspDAHAB1_FD_77007 | JGI IMG/M metagenome (GOLD analysis project Ga0056115, IMG submission 77007) | Marine gutless worms symbiont microbial communities from Max Planck institute for Marine Microbiology, Germany - Olavius sp. DAHAB.1 ...
ATTCCAAACTATATCAATATTTTAATAATTTTATTACGATTTTAAGGTGGAGAAGGTGAGAAAAAAAAGGCAGGAATTTATGAGAAATTATTCACAACCGGAATTAAACGCGGCAAATTTCGCAATTTATTCTGTGCATTCAAGGTAATCTGTGTAATCTGCGAAATCTGTGGATTAAAGAAAAGGGAAGAGCGGGCCCTCGAGGTTCATGCAGCCGATTCAGCGTATCTTAAATACCTTAAAATATGGTTCATTTATAAAAATGAACCGGGGATAGATGATCTTTTATCGATATCCGGCGGCGAGCAGCAAGCAACTCCCTTTTCTTCTTCCCCCGGAAGATCTTTTCATCCCTGTAAATTAGTCCTCACTGGTCTCCTCATAGCAGTATCTCATTGCCTCGATCTGAATCAATAAAACCTCATCACAGAGCCCACTCATTATTGATGAACTATACGATATTGAACTATCTTTCAAGCAAAAATTAATTTATGGCACGGGTCTGCCAGATAGAAAATTTTTCATTCAGGCCATCTAATAACTCCCGGTCGCGATTGTAAACATCCTTTTTAAAAATAATATTGTCATTTTCATCAATCCAGATTGTCACATATAGGAGCATCACCGGTTTTGGTTTCGGCAGGTTAACCCTCTGCGTTTTATTGGAATCAATCAGTTCTTGAATGGTCTCCCGGTTCCATTTCTCCGGATCGTTTAACAATAATTGCGCCAGTTCGATATCTTTTTCGACCCGGATGCAGCCCGAACTGAAAGCACGATCCTGACGTCCGAAAAGTGAACGGCTCGGGGTATCGTGCAGATAAATAAAATGTTTATTCGGAAATATAAATTTAATTCGCCCCAGTGCATTATGGGGACCCGGTTCCTGTCTTAATGTAAAAGGCACGCTTTTGCTGTATTTTGACCAGTTGACTGAATCAGGATCAACGCTCCTGCCTTTTCTATCAATCACGCTGATTTTCATCTTGCTTAAATAGGCCGGGTTCTTTTTTATCTTGGGGAGAATATCCTTTTGTAGAATGGTCGGCGGCACGGTCCAGGTCGGATTAAAGACGATATATTTAATTTTTGACTTGAATACCGGTGTCTTGCGAAACGGTTTTCCAACCTGAACCTTGCTGGTCCAGGTGACGTTGAGGTCCTGGAAATTATAGGCCTGGAAACCGGCGATATCCACCACAACGTACTCTTCAGGTAATTCATGAAATACCCAGCGGGCTCGTTCGAGGTTCACCCGAATTTGATCAATTTTTTGTTTAACCGTAACATTTAGTGCGGCATAGGTATTTTTACCGACAATACCGTCGGTTTTAAGACGGTGTCTGGCTTGAAATCGCATGACGGCCGCTTTAAGGTCTTCATCGTAATTGGCAGACTCGGTAGCCGTACCGTCAACGTCACCGGTAATGGTCAGCCGCTTGCGCAATTGGTGAATGCGCGGATCCGTCATTCCCGGTTTAAGGGTCGGACCCTCGGGTACAGGCTCCCAGCCCCCGGCGTCTTGAATCGCACGATATTTCTTCAGGACCGATTTCAGCAGGTGATAATAATCGATATCCGGGCGTATGTTCTTGAGTCCTCTGGCCAGGGTGCCGGTTCGAAGTCGTTTTTCTATCGCGCCGACCGGATTTGCGTTGCGGACCTGCCGGGTCATGTTCCAGGCCGGATCGAGACTTTCCGGATCCACCTTGCCGAACTGGATATGATAGCACAGGCGAACCAGGCTGTCGGTAAGCAGAATGTCATAGTCGGCCAAGAGTGATGGATCGGGAGACTCAACATCGTCCATCCGCAATTTAAGCACGAGCAGCTGGGACAGGTGATAATCCTCCGGATTCAAACCATCATCGGCAATGCTTCCGATATCATCAAGCAGGTCCTTGACATTTTGCGGGTTTTGCCAGAGCAATTGAAAATCGTTTCGTTCGTACAAGTCCGGCAGCCAGTGCTTGGAGGCGATATCTGCAAAACCGATGCTAAGCTTCCCGGTGGTCCAAAGTTCGTCAATCTTTTCTTGAATAATTAACTTGGTGGAATCTACCTGAGCAAAGCCAAAAGAACATATCACTAATTGCAGCGGAATCAGAACAAATATTATTTTTAGGGGTCGAATGTTCAATTAAAGATCTCCTCGTTTTTTAGTGGGCATCTCATTTCTGGCCCGGTTGAGCGGTTCAGTTTTGATCAAAATCCGGTTCGGCGTCAGTGTCTAAACGCTCTAGCTGAGTAGAAACCGGTTGTTCCCAGTCAAAGGATTCCAGCTCCAGAAAAGAACGAGGCCGTCGATCAAAAACTAAAACCAAGCGATATCCATCGGTAAAATAAGGGTCTCCTGTGAGGTTGTATCTGGGCTTTGTGCGGCTTGCCGCTCCAACGCCTTTAACCCAGCCGGTCTTGGTAAGTTGTTGCGAATAAATAAGATCCTCGGCAAGTGCAAGCCTGGCTTCGTCTATATCCGGATCAATTTTATGGGTCACCGGGGGCCAAGTTTTGAATGTAAACCGCACACCGATATCCCGGCTGATCTGTCCGATCCACACCGGTTTACTCCGGTATCTCAACGGACTAAGCCATATCCGCAAATGGTTGCGTTGATGGACCGTATGCCGCGGTTTTTGTCCGGCAAAATCCTGTTGCCGTTTGGCAAAATAAAGCGGACTGACCGGTGAATAGCGATAGCGGCTGCCGAACAGAAACGAACTAATGGTCTTATAGACTGCTTTGCCGTGGGTTGTTTCGGCCGGCAGCCATCCCCGGCGGACAAATGAGGTTGAAATATCTTCACGGGATCCCACCAATATAAGGTTCAGAGGGTCGCCGTTTTTGGTGCCGTCTTCGTTGGTCGCACAGCAGGGTAATCCTTCCAATTCCGCTCTCAATTGGTTCTCGTCAAGATCAACGATCTCATCCGGTAAATAGAGACTATCGAAATCGACCTCATGATAATCGGCTTTGATACCCGGAACCGGGACAAAAAAGGTAATAAATTTAACCTTGCCGCGGCCTATCAGATCAATGTCTACCACCTTGGTGCCCTGATCCAGGTTGGTAAAAATAAAGCCCGAGACGGAAGCGCCGTCAACGATCGGGTTCCTGAAGGCCAATACTCGGAATTGATCGTCTATTTTATCATTTACAGAGCTTGAAAGTGCTCCGTGGAAAGCATAGGCAGATTCCAACGGTGAAAAATAATTCGGATCAAGGCCGGTAGATAAGAGCCAGTAAGGTATCGTGTCAGCATTTTGAACCCTTACCCAGACCGGCTGGATTCCCTCGGCGGCCAGATTTACGCCAAAGAGTCGCCGGCTTTCATCAGCGCTGAGTACAGCAACGGTGACCTTAACCTCGCCGTCGATCTTTGACTGCAATCTTTCCCAAAACGGAATGTCATGGATCGGACGCGGTTTTTGATAAACCGTGCATCCATAAAGTGTCAGGGTAGCTATGAATACAATTATCAGGCTTCGCAGGCACACAGGCATCGTCTTTCCTCATCATTGATTACGGAATCTTTAAATCTCCTACCATTCGGATATCAATTAAGTAAATAAGCACTGGAAAAGTTACAGGCAAGTACAGACGGCAGCTAAAACATGGAGCCGTCCTTTCATAGGTACCCTCCATTGAACCTACTTAATCCCGCTTTGCAGCAACGTCAAAGACTGATACTGCCGAGAATTTTCTGTGAGCCGATTCCCCACCGGGAAATGCAGTTGGTGACATCAATACTGCCTGCTTCGAGCATGGTTACACGGTCGCGATCGACCACGTGCAAGCTGCCCACCGTCAGGGTCGGAACCGAGGGTACAAAAACCGTCAGACTGCCATTATCGTTCTCTTCCATGACAAAGCCCAGTACCCCGGTTCCCGGTCCATACAGTCGCACCAGGGCCGCGCGATAGGCGGTTTTCTTCTCGGCGAAGCCTTTAAGCGCGTTGCTGATGATTTCATAACCGGGAATCTGTCTCAGGATAGTGCGCTCGAACCTTTCAAGGGACCATGAACCAAGCCTGGTTCTAACAATTGCACCGACAGCAAAACAAATCAGCAGCACCAGCAACAGCGCTATAATTATGGCGCCAATGACACTGGTTGCCGATTGAAGCTCGAGCGGTTCGGCTAAGTTCTCAAGAATCTCTACGATCTCTGCCAGAAGCAAAATGATGACGGCCAAGGGAACCAGAACGAGTAGGCCATAAATTACATTTGTTCTGAACATGGATTTAATTTTCTTCATTGCAGATCTCTCCCCTCTCTCGAGCAACAATAAATATGAATGGTCATCATGCCTTTTTCAGATAGTCGCAAAATATCATCCCAACCATTGCCAGGCATTCCATGTCCAAAAGATTTTCAACTCGCTTTTCGAACAGCACTGAACATTGGGCGGGAAATTCTTCGTCTTTGTCGTTGAACAGCAACAACAGAGAAACCTTTGACAGGGCATCAAACTGCAAGCTGAGGTCATACGGGAAATCATCGGCGGGCGGGTATCCGCCGATGATTTTAGCTGCACACTCAAGATCCGCCAGTCTGCCGGAAAATGAATCCGCAATCGGCAGCGTAACGTTATTGAAAAATGACTGGATCAAAGGAGCGGCGTCTTTAAAATCTTTAAAGGTCATCCAGTTGCCCCCCAAGGGCACAATCAGGGGGCACATCAGTAGGTATTTGCACAAAATGACACTGATGGAAAGATGCGGTTGCCGGCCGCCCGGATCGGCGATGCCTTCATTCGAAACCCGGTAGGATTTACCGAAGAAGGGAATAATGACTGTATCACCGATCATCTGCAAATCAAGCTTGGCCGCGGTAAATTTTAAGTCTATTCCAGCGATTCGAGACAGGTAATCGTTGTATGTTTGATCATAGACGTGTTCTTCATTCATAAACGCTCTCCAATAGACCAGGCCTCAGTTTGGTAAGGACCTTAAAAGCAGCGTCTACAATCAGGGTGGCAATTTGGTTTTCCTTCACTTTCTTTTACCCTTTGCGCTTTGGCGGCTTTGCGTGAGAATAAATTAGTAAAATATGGCAAATGCGCGTACCGGAAATGACCCCAGACCTTTGATCGGAGCCGGAACGGCAAAAAACTTAAATCCGGCGCCCGGCAAGGCATCCAGGTTGCACAGGTGTTCAACTATGGGAATGCCGGCTCCAAGCAATACCGTGTGTGCCGGTCGGGTTCCGTCAAGATTGTCGTCGATATTCAGCGAATCGATTCCTACCAGCACGGCACCAGCTGCTTTCAGGCACTCAGCCGATTCCCGGGTTAAATACGGATGACCATCGAAATACCGATCCGCTCCCCAGTGTCGGGACCACCCGGTATGGATCAAAACGGCCTTATCCTTCACATTCAGGCCGTTGAAGGCTTCCGGTTTTATGGCCCGGGCAGCCTCACCCACATCAATAACCACCCCCTCAAGGTTGGCCACCGAGGTGATTTCAAGCTGCGACAGGTCGCTTCCATTTGCATATCGATGAAACGGCGCATCGATGTAAGTGCCGGTGTTGGCAACCATCTCAATTTTGCCGATCTGAAACGTCGTTCCAGCAGAATAATGGTCCCGCGAGGCCTCCCGGCTCATATGGTCGCCGATAACAGGTCCTGGAAGACCGGTATACGTTATCATGCCGTCTTCGATAATGTGGCTGAGTTCAATTAACCGGGTCATACAATGCTCCTTAGTTCTAGATAACTTTTCCTTCCCAAAGCTGATCCAGGAGATGGTTCCAGGGCTGTATGTCAATTTGGCATATCGTCTCGCGGGGAGATGAGTCCAGCGATACCAATATTCTCCGCCGGGTTGAATATTCTTTCTTAATTCGACGCAATCCTTTTATATTTTTTCATACACCGGAAATTTCCGGCACAATTCGGCAACCCGCTGCGAAACCTGATCCAAAATGTCGCCATTTTCGGCATTTATCATGGCCGTGTCCATCAACTCCACAATCTTATTAATCTCGTTTTCACCCATGCCCCGGGCTGTAATACCCGGGCTGCCTACCCGGATACCGCTGGCGACATCCGGCCGCTGGGGATCCCCCGGTATGACATTGCGGTTAACGATGATTCCTACCGACTCCAGGGTCTTTTCCGCGACATCGCCGGTTAAAACCGTTGATCTTAAATCAACCAGGATTAAATGATTGTCAGTTCCACCGCTGACAATGCGATAACCTTTCCTCTCGAACCCGGCAGATAGTGCACTCGCATTATTCAGGATCTTTGTTTGCAGTTTTTTAAATTCAGGCTCCATGGCCAGCTTGAAACACACTGCCTTGGCCGCCAGCAGATTAAGGGATGGGGTTCCCTGGGCACCCGGGAAGATGGTGCGGCTGATTTTTTGGGCATGCCCCTGCCGGCATAAAATCACTCCCCCCCGGCCCCCTTGAAGCGTTTTGTAGGTCGTAAAGGTCACAAAATCCGCATGGGCAACCGGACCGGGAATAACCCCGGCTGCAACCAGACCGGCAATGTGGGCCATGTCCACCAGCAGGTAGGCTGAAACACTTGAGGCAATCTGCGCCATTTTCTCATAATCGATCAGCCGGGAATAGGAGCTGGCTCCGGCCACAATCATTTGAGGCTGGAATTTCCGGGCCAGTGTTCTGATTTCGTCATAATCTATGCGTTCGGTTATGGGATCCAGACCATAGTGCTGAAAATTAAAACACTTGCTGGTAATTGAGGACGGGTCGCCATGGGATAGATGACCTCCCTGGGATAATTTCATGGACAGAATCCGGTCACCGGGATTCAGCACCGAGAAATAAACAGCAAGGTTGGCCGATACCCCGCTGTGGGGCTGGAGATTCGCATGGTCCGCCCGAAACAGCCTCCGGGCCCTTTCTATAGCAAGGCTTTCCAGGGCATCGGCGTTACGGCAGCCGGCATGAAAGCGATGGCCCGGATATCCTTCGGCGGCTTTGGTGCTGAAGATAGATCCTTGCGCTTCAAAAACGGATCTGGGCGCATGGTTTTCAGCAGCAATGAGATCCAGGATGTTTTCAATTCTGGATTCTTCCAACCGGACGATATCAGCAACCTCGGGGTCGTCCTGGGGCAGATACAGCATCGTTTAAGCTCCTTCGTCGGGACAGTTGACGGAAGAAAAAATTACCGTGGAATGACACGGAAAACAACTGAAATAATAGTTTGTAGTAAACTCAATTAGGATTGAGGACGAAATAAATTGAACAAAGATTGCGATGAATTTTGGTTTGTATTCAAGGCGCGTTGAAGGTTGCATACTTTTCGTATGTGGGCTTTAACGCATCGCAGAAGACGAGCCAAAAGACCAGTAATATTGCGCAAGTTATTGAGTTCGCAATCCTTAGTATGTTCAGAAGTACAACGAGATGCGAATTTATACTAAGCGGCCTGGATTTTGTAAAGAAAAATAGGCGGGAGTCTAAAACCACGGGAAATGAAAAACAGCTGATCTAGCGCAATAAAAGGTTGAACATCGAATCCTCCCAGGCGGATTCAATGTTCAACAGTTTCATTAAAGATTTATAAACGGCAAAACGCTTAACTAAACGCATGCCCCGGCCGCACGCCGACTTTTTTGAGTATCACCGCCATCGGGCAAAACCCGGTAATCGAAGATTGCAGAAGATTTGCTCCGACGAAGGCCGTAAAATAGAGCCAATTGTGGCTATGAATCTGGGAGAACACTACACTTAACAGAATAAAGCTACCGGCTACGGCAAAAACTAAACGATCGACATTCATTGTGACCTCCTTATTTTCCGGCACAGTAAAAGCTTGCCGTGCGGAAAAGTCAATTTTTAGGTTTTTTAATATGTTTGAAACGATATTTCATAATTTTTAACGTTTTAGAACCGGCACCGTCAAAAAGGTTACACAAAATAATCAATTTCTGTTTAAAATTGATTGTATAATCCTTATTGCCCCGGCCTGGGAAGGTGATTAACGTCAGGCTAGACCCTTTTCAACGCCGCTGTGAAAGGAGCTTTTTATGATATCCATAAAACATAGAACCACCAGACAGATCGGACTCAAGGTTATCATTATATTCAGTGCGGGGCTGATATTGCTTTGCGGTATGAATATATTTCATGATTCCGGTGACATAGTTGAATTGAAATCTGCGTCGGCCGATGTGCGGTACGGCATACAGGGACAACAGGCGCCGGAGCTGAAACTGACGAACTGGATTGACGGCAATGGATTGTCAATCGATCCGATTGAGTTAAACGATTACAGGGATACGGTCGTATATCTCTATTTCTTTCAAGACTGGTGACCGGGGTGCCAGCGGGTGGGGTTCCCAACCCTTAAAAAACTAACGGACGCTTTTAAAGATAATGATCAGGTCACATTTTTGGCTGTGCAGACTGTGTTTGAAGGCTACGGATTCAATTCAGATGCCAAGTTGCGCAAAAACCAGCAAAAATGGAATTTGAAAATCCCCATGGCCCATGCACCCGGTAATCAACAGACCCATGAAGTACCGCGAATAATGAAAAAATATCGCTCTGGCGGAACTCCCTGGACTGTCATTATCAATCGGCAAGGTACGGTTATTTACAATCATTTTCATATTGAGGCAGATCGGGCAGTCGCGTTGATCGAGCAATTGTTGACGGATGGCGGATGACCCGTCTTCACTCTGCGAGCTAGGCCGCGGCACGCAGATGTCAGATGACTGAAGTTTGATTAATGTCGAAGTCGGATTGTGATTTTGAAACCACTTCTAAAAAAAATATAGGAAAAAGCTTAGCTTTTTCCTATTTCCGGTCCGAAGGGCCGGAAAACGACCAACATCTGCGGCAGTACTGTCAGCGAGGCAAATAAAGCTATGAGCATGGCCAGAGCGGTCAGCAATCCGAAATATATGGTGGGCAGAAAATTGGACAGAACCAGGATTGAAAAACCTGTGATGATCGTGACCGAGGTGAAATACATGGCGTATCCAATGCTTCCATGACAAAGATACAGCGTTTTAATGTATTCCCGGTTAAGCATAAATTCTTTTTTAAACCGGTATATATAATGGATCGTATTATCAACTGCTATTCCCATGCTGATCGCGGAGATGGTGATGGTCATCATGTCCAGGGCAATGTTCAGCCATCCCATAAAGCCCAGGACCACCCCGACAGCCAGCAGGTTGGGTACGATTGCGATCAAAGCGACTTTCGCCGATCTAAATAGAATCCAGAACATCCCCAGCAGCGCCAGGACGACAATTCCCAAAGTCAATATTTGTGACGCAAACAGGCTTTGCAGCATGTTGTTATAAAGCACCAGCAGCCCGGTCAGGTGAAAAGCTTCTGCTTTCAATCCCAATTTCTCAACAAGGTCCTGGCGGATCCTTTTTAGTAATAAATTTCGTTTCAGGGTTTTTTCAGAATCTTTTACCCGGATGGCAAAACGAAGTTGATTATGCTCCACGGATACGTACGGGGTTAACACCATGCCGCTGAAATTATCCGGCAGCTCACTGTAAAGCAGAGCCAGTTGAAAATTATCCAGTGACTTGCCGCTATTCAATTTCTCGGCGATTTTGAGCATGGTTGCCAAAGACAACACTTTCCCGGTTTCCGGCAGACTTTCAAGATATCCGTGAATTTTGGCAACCATTGACACCTTTTCGGCAGTAAACCAGTATTTATCACTATCTTTATCTTCTTCGAATTCTTCAAAATCATCAAAGCCATCATCACCCTGCGGGTCACTGCCGGAAGTTTTTTCAGTTACCGCTGTGGCCGGTTGCTCGATATCGATGATGACATCCAGCGGTGTCGTGCCGCCCAGCCGTTGATCGATTATTTTCATTCCCCGGTGGATCTCAGTTGTATCCTTAAAGTAGTCGATAAAGCTGTTTTCCACGGATAGCCTGGAAATGCCAGCAACACTGATGATAAAGACGATACTTGCGGTGACCAGGATAGGGTTGCCATGATTTTCGGTAAATCGGGCTAGCGCGGCGATCAATTGAAAACGGTATTTTTTTTCGGACGGTATGGCTTTTACTTCCAAAAGCATGAGTCCGACCGGAAAAATCAAAAATGTCAAAATCAACGACACCGAGATGCCGGCCATCATCATCCATCCAAAGGTCTTGACGGGTAAAATCTCACAGAATAGGAGTGAGCCAAAACCGGCAATGGTTGTCAGAGCAGCAAACAGGCAGGGCGTCATCATCTGTCGAACGGTATCGAGGATCAGTTGGCGCTGTCCGGCGGCGGGATTATGAACCGCAAGGAACCGGTAACGAACGATTAAATGGATCGTCATGGCCATCGTAACGATAAGCTGCAAAGAAATAAAGTTCGAAGATATCACGGTAACCCGCCAGCCGAACATACCCAGAAGCCCCATCATGGCAATCGCCGAAGAAGTACAGCACAGGATCGGCAGTATTACCCAGCGCTTGCTTTTGAAAATGAGACCTAATATAACAATCAAAAAAAACAGCACCCCGAGACCGAATATTTTCAGGTCTTTCTTGATAAAGCTGATCAAATCGTCAGTCACCATGCTGATTCCACCCAGAAAAAGCTCGGCATCTCCGCGGTAGCGGTCCATAATCGCGCGGATCGCCGCAATATCCTGATGACGGTTCTGCTTTAATTCATCCTGGTGCTTTTGAAGTTCTTCACTTATTTTTTTTAATTCTGCGCCCTCCGCCGCCGTAAGTGGCCCCGCCATCCGTTTTTCTCGCAGCTGTTCGCTCCGAACCATGAGGTCCTGATCGGCCTTGCCGATATAAAAAGAAATCTGCAATGCAGTGGTCTTCAGATCGTCGCTGACCAACAGGTCCCGGTAAAGCGGACTGTTTGCGAATTCAACTTTTGCCAACTTCCGATCGACACCAGGCGATTCAAGCGTTTGAATACGGCCGGCCAATTCCCTGACCGGGGCCGGCGGACTTTCCAGCAACGGAACATCCAAAATCGAGGTTACCGTCGACACATTTTCAAGCTGTCTTAATTCATTGCGCAGCCGGGTCAGATGCTTCAAAGTGTACTCCGAGAACAGATCATTTTGCGGCGTGTAGGTCAGCAGCAAATAATCATGTCCGCCATAGCGGGATTCAATCATCTGGGAATAGCGAAAGTCCTGATCCGTTTCGAGAATCAATGTTTGAGTTGAGGCATCCAGCCTAAAATCATTTGCTTTATAGCCCAGAATAGCAATCACGACCAGAAGACCAAACAGGATCAACCGCGGTCGCTCAAGAAGGAGCTTATCGTAGAAACGTATCAACCGGGGTGGCAGTAAACTCATAGTCAAGATTGTATTTTAGTCAAGAGGTCATCAATGGTACCTGATTTCAGGATCTCGTGAAATTGAGACCGATAGCTACGAACGATGCTGACCCCCTGAATTTCCAAATCATAAATTTTCCAGCTGGATTTAGAATGGTAGAACTTGTATCGAATGGAAATTTTGTTGTTTTGCGAGATCAGATACGTTGGAATGTGAACTTTTTGTTTGACCTCAACCGGCGTCTCGTAAATAACTTTTTCGTCTGTGTAAAGTGTGAGGCTGTCGAGATAAGAGGCTCTCAAGCGCTTGATAAAGAGTTGGGTAAAATTTTCTTTTTGCTCCGGGGTCAGACCGGGCCAGTATTTTCTCCCCAGGGTCAGCTTGGCCATCAGGGAAAAATCAAACATCGGATTGACGGTTTCAATTATTTCACGATTCTTTGCTTCCTGATCAAGATCCTGTTTCTGCAGGACCGCAAATACAGCTGCAAGATTCGCTTTTAACAATGCTTCCGCACTTGCTTTGTTCTCGGCAGCTGCTGACTGGCACCCCATAAGCAGGCTAAGCATTACATAGAAAAACCCTTTCATCACCCACGCTCTAATCTGCTTTCTATGATTCGGCACAATTTAATCCTCACCTGATTTAATTTAGGTTTAAATTCAACCGGGCGCTGTCGGGGATATAATACGAACGAGAACAACCACTTGTCAATTAAGAAACACAATAATTTCTATTGGCAATTATCTAACAGCGTTGGACCATTGAGTATCCAAGGATTAGGATTGTAGATTTGGCAGGCAGGAGTTTAAAACGAAAATTTCAAGAATATAAAGAATCGGTTGATATCGAGGTGAAGGAAAACGAAGTAGCCATCCGTTCCCTTGCATCCGCCGACCATCAGGGTAACTAACACGAGCACTGCCGGGAATACATACATTTTGAGACAAGATTTCAGATCGATATTGACTGGTTGTTTCACCCTTGAATTGTAAAGATAATGTCGTATATCTACTATTATGAAAAACAAAAATCCAAAGTATCGATCGGCATCGGTAAAACCCGAAAAAAAGCGGTATTCAATTAAGGTTTGGGATATTCCCACCCGGCTTTTTCATTGGCTGCTTGTGGGGTTGGTGATTTTTTCCTTTATTTCCGGTAAAATCGGTATCAACGCCATGAGATATCATGAGTGGAGCGGCTTTGCGATCCTCGTATTGGTAGTATTCCGTCTGATGTGGGGATTTATCGGCGGACAGCATTCGCGCTTTAGCAACTTCGTAAAAGGTCCGGCAGCAGTGACTCGCTATGCATCCTCCCTGTTGAGAAAGGATTCAAAATCGCATATCGGTCACAATCCACTTGGCGGATGGTCGATCCTTGCAATGCTGATTACAATTCTAATCCAGGTCGGTACCGGTTTATTTGCAAATGACGACATTCTTACCGAGGGTCCACTGTACGCTTTGGTTAGCAAGCAGACCAGTGACTGGCTGACAGGTCTTCATCACCTGAATCAAAAAATACTTTTAGTTCTAGTCCTGATTCATATCGCGGCGGCTATTTTCTATTTGATCGCCAAGCGTGAAAACTTGATAAAACCGATGATCACCGGCAATAAAATCCGGCAAAAGAACATTGAGTCCACCCAGGGTAACCCGGCATTAGCGCTTTTGCTGGTGGCGGCGACGGCGGTACTGGCTTACGTACTCATTTATTAGTAAATAGGTTGGGCTTAGGGTGATGAATATATGCCAAATCAGCATATACAAATTCATCCCGTTTTTATTCCTTAGGCGTCACGAGTTATAATTTGGGATTATAGATTGCGGATTTCGGATTTAAGGAATCGCTACGCTCTATCAATTATACTGGATAGAATTCCTTAAATCTATAATTGTACCCAACTTTTATTGGCCATGTCAGACGGTTGCAAACTTTGAACTTTGAATCTTGAATCCGGACCGCTTTACTTCTTGCGGAAGTTTGCGTGGCAGCTTTTGCAGTTTTGAGCAACTTTGCCAAACTGAGCTTTTATGGCGTTTAGTTCTCCGCCTTTGGCTGTTCCGGCCAGCATTGTAGTTAAAGTTTCGAACGAATCTGCCGCTTTATTAAATTGGGCCGGTTTATCAAATACTGCCGAACTCTGGGTCGTATCACCCATGTCGGTGCCCGGCACCCTCATGGCATCCCAGGGAAGAGTTGCAAGCATCTTGACCACATCGGCATTGACCGAAAATGCATCTTTGTCATAGGTCGCCTTTCCCTGAACAACGGCTCCCATGCGTTTGAAATGCTGTACGATCAAAAACATGACTGATTTGCGGTATTTGACGGCTTCCTCGGGTTTGGCAAATTGAGCAGAAGTTACACCAAACGTAAATACGAAAAATAAAACAAAAATGGTAATTTTAGATGTCGATTTCATACTTCCTCCTTTCTTAAAACATACGTATTTAGGACACCTCTTTCTATTTTGCTTATGTCATTTAAGGAAATAAATCAACTTCCAATACGTTCAGGATTCAGGCACTAGAAAATCCTTTTTTCACCGGATTCAAGTACAATTTAACAGGAGAAAATTCTACCGATATGCACATTTATCACCTTGGTCGATGGAAACACAGCCATCAATATATGATAAACAATGGACATGGTGAGCGAAATACCCGGCGCGTCATCCTGCTGACTTTATCCATGATGATTATTGAAATAGGCGCTGGCTACTTTTTCGGTTCCATGGCCTTGTTAGCAGATGGGTGGCACATGGGGACTCACGCGGCGGCACTGGGTATCACCGCCTTTGCCTATCACTATGCCCGGAAAAAATCAGATGATCCCAATTATAGTTTCGGAACCGGAAAAGTTGGCGCCCTGGGCGGTTTTTCCAGTGCGGTCCTACTGGCGGTGATCGCCCTGCTGATGGGAGTTGAATCTCTTAAAAGGCTGATTAGCCCGACGCCGATCCAGTTTAACGAAGCCATTGCCGTGGCTGTGCTGGGTCTAATTGTGAATTTGATCAGTGCCTGGTTACTGCAAGACAAACACGGCCACTCTCACCACAACAACAACCATACCCATTCACATCAGGACCATAACCTCAGAGCCGCCTACCTGCACGTACTGGCCGACGCACTGACTTCAGTGCTGGCGATCATCGCCCTTTTAACCGGAAAAATATTCGGCTGGGTCTGGATGGATCCGGCCATGGGCATCGTCGGTGCCCTGGTGATTACCAAATGGTCCTATGGATTGCTCATCGATACCGGCAAGATATTACTCGATCGCGATGTCACTCAAGAAGCGGTCGATGAAATTCGAGCCAAAATCGAAGCCGATTCCGATACCCGGGTAACGGATATTCACGTCTGGCGTGTGGGATCTCATCATCTGTCTCTTATAATTTCCCTGGTTACCCATTTCCCGAAATCTCCCGATCACTATAAAAAACTGCTAATAGACTATGATGAAATTGTTCACATCACCATTGAGGTCAATCAATGTGAAGGCGAACCCTGCGTGGAACTGGTTTCAGACCAGAATGTTACATGAAAAAATATCTTGACAAATATATTAGTATACTAGTATATCAGTTCAACAATCAGTTAACACATACCGGGTTCATATTTTGTTTTTTTTCTCGTACCACTCCACTTTGAACAGGTAAATTCGATAACTTTGTCTATCCCGGCAGGAATACTGATGTGCTGATTAGCGGCGTTTTCGCCTAACTCAAAACCCAAAAAGGAGGGAGTTATGAAAAAGAGTTTTATGATTTTGGCTTTAGTGTTGGCCCTGGCATTGCCAGGTGCTGTGTTGACCGCTGGTGCGGCCAGTAAAGACACCTTTGTATTTGCTAGCTACGGTGACGTTAAAGACTGGGATCCGGCTATAGCCTTTTCCCTGGAAGTGTTCATGCTGCGCCAGGTTTATGAGGGCCTGACTGTTTACAATACCCCGGGAAAGGAGCCTCTAATTTTGCCCGGACTGGCCACTTCCTGGTCCACCTCCGATGACGGCCTGACCTGGACCTTTAATCTGCGCAAAGGAGTTAAATTCCATGACGGTGAGCCTTTCAATGCCGCGGCTGTGAAATACGTAATCGATCGCAACAAAAAAACTGGTAAAGGCGCAGCCTTCATCTGGGCGCCGGTTAAGGAGGTTAAAGTTGCCGATGATCACAAGGTTCAGTTCCTGCTAAAACACCCGGCTCCGATTGATATCATCGCATCGGCACAATACTGCGCCTGGATGTATTCACCCAAGGCCGGTGAAAAGGGCACCGACTGGTTCATGCAGGGCAACGCCGTCGGCACCGGTCCTTACAAACTCGACAAATGGGAAAAAAGCCAGCACACCGTCCTGTCGGCCTTCAAAGATTATTGGGGCGGCTGGAAGGAAAACAATTTTAAACGGGTCATCCTAAAGGTGGTGACCGAGAAATCCACCCAGGTGCAGATGCTCAAAAGCGGCGAGGCCGATTTTGCATCGTTGATTCCCATCGATTCCTTTCCCGGTTTGAAGAAGGATCCGGCAGTCAATATGCAGACGCCGCCTTCCTGGAAAAACTATATGTACCTGATCAATGTCAAGAAATTTCCGACCGACAACCTGAAAATCCGCCAGGCCATCAACTATGCCTGCGATTACCAGGGTGTCATCGATGGTGTATTAAACGGCGGTGGCTCCATTCCCAGCGGTCCAATCCCGGCCACCATGTGGGGTCATAATCCCGACCTGCGGATCTATAATTTTGATCTGGAAAAAGCAAAAAAACTGGTCGAAGAAAGCGGCATTCCCAAAAACAAGCTGAAAATATCCATCGCTTATATCGGTACGAGCCAGGTTTACAGCAACGTGGCCCAGATGCTGCAGGCCAACCTGGCGCAGATCGGCATCACCGTCGAACTGCTGCCCGGACCCTGGGGCACCATTTGGGACAAAGCCAAAAAGTTGGAAACTGCTCCCAACGTGCAGTCAATGGCTTGGTGGCCGACCTACCCGACCCCCAGCGACTGGCTGATCGGATTGTGGCGGACTGAGGAAAAAGCCTTATTCAACCTGTCCCACTACGCCAATCCGGAATATGACAAACTGGTAGACGACGGTGCGGCCGCCGAGGGTGTTGACAAAGCCAAAGCGATCGATCTGTACAGCAAGGCTCAAAAAATTCTGGTTGATGATGCTGTGGCTGTTTTCTATGCCGACGTAAACGACCAGGCCGGCCATAGAGCGGATATCGGTGGCTTTGTTTATAACCCGTCCTACAACATTGCGAGGATTTACGATCTTTACAGAAAGTAAGAAAGCGGGAGCTACGCTGATAAATAGCATACGTAATATGGGGTGGTTGTTTCGCTGATTCTGCCTTTTGGGATAATTTTAGATATCGGATTTTGGATTGCGGACCTTAAATCCAAAATCCGAATTCCAAAATCCCAAATAAATAACAAATGGCGGATTAATTACGATGAAGAAATATATCGGAAAACGGCTGGCATTTACCCTGCTGGTTCTGTTCGGGGTCTGCACCATTACCTTTTTCGTATCCCGGATTATTCCCGGAGACCCGGCTACAATGTGGGTCGGTCCCAAGCACACTCAGGAGCAGTTGGATGCCGCCCGCAAAGAACTCGGCCTGGACCAGTCCCTGATGATCCAGTATCTGAATTATCTGGGCAACCTGCTGAAGGGTGATCTGGGCGTCTCCATCCGGACCAGGCAGCCGGTGCTCGACGAGGTCGGGCGAAGATACGCGGCTACATTCGAGCTGGTCACCGTTTCCATTATCATTGCATTGGCCGTCGGCATCCCTCTGGGGGTCATTTCAGCCGTCCGCAAGGACAAGCCCATTGACCACGCCAGTCGAACCTTTTCCATTTCCGGGGTGGCCATGCCGGTCTTCTGGCTGGGCTTGATTCTGCAGATGACGCTGCACGGCAAGCTGGGCTGGTTTCCGCTGCAGGGCCGGATCAGTTCAATGATTTCGATCGATCACCCTATTACTAAAATTACCGGCTTTTACCTTTTTGATTCTTTAGTAACCGGAAACTGGCCGGCCTTTATCAGCTCCATCAAATACATGGCGCTGCCGGCGCTGACCATGTCCTTTGCTTCGCTGGCTGTCGTGACCCGCATTACTCGTTCCTCCATGCTGGAAGTCATGCGCGAAGATTACGTCCAGACCGCGACCGCATATGGTGTCAGCCGCCGAACGATCCTCTACAAGTATGCTTTGAAAAACGCACTCATCCCGACCATTACCATCATCGGTCTGGCTTACGGGCTGATGCTGGGCGGATCGGTGCTAGTGGAATCAATCTTTGACTGGCCGGGTTTGGGCAGTTACATCGTGCTGTCCATCACCCGCAATGATTTTCCGGGCATCGTCGGTTCAACCCTTATTTTCGCCGCCACCTATTTGACCATTAACTTAATTATCGACCTGATTTACTTCCTGGTCGACCCCCGGATCAAACACCCGGGCCGCAAGGGTTAAACAATGGTTGAAGCCATAACTGCGTATCCTAATCCGCGCTGGGAGCGCTTGCGCTACTTCTTTCATCTGTCCAAGAAAAATCCGCTGTTTCTGATCGGACTGGGGGTGGTGGTACTTTTGATCATTGCCGCGCTGTTCGCCCCATGGATTACGCCTCATCCGGCAGACGCCAAACATGCCATCCACTTCGGCTTCAAGCTCAAGCCGCCGTCCATGGACCACTTTTTCGGCACCGACGCCCTGGGCCGGGATATCTTCACTCGGGTTGTTTTCGGAGCCAGGATGTCCCTCCGGATTGGGGTGACGGTACTGGCCATCGCCCTGGCCATCGGGGTGCCGCTGGGGCTTATCGCGGGCTACTTCGGCGGTAGAATCAGCGATGTGATCATGCGCATCAGCGACATCTTTCTGGCATTTCCGTCGCTGTTGCTGCCCCTGGCCATCGCCGCCGCCCTGGGGCCGTCCATCACCAATGCCATGATGGCCATAGCCGTGGCCTGGTTTCCCTGGTACGTCCGGATCGTGCGGGCTCAGGTGTTGACGGTCAAAGAGCAGCTCTATGTCGAAGCCGCCCGATCCATTGGTGTCAGTCGGTTCAGCATTCTGGTTAAGCACGTACTGCCCAACTCCATGGCGCCGGTTATTATCAATGCTTCCATGGACATGGGCTACACGATCCTTACCGCGGCCGGACTATCTTTTATCGGTGTTGGGGCCCGGCCGCCGACAGTCGAGTGGGGGCTGATGATCACCGATGCCCGGGCATACTTTCTCGACTACTGGTGGACGGTCACCTTCCCAGGTCTGGCCATTTTTATCACCGTGCTGGCCTTCAATCTGGTCGGTGACGGTCTGAGAGATATTCTCGACCCCAAGGTCAGGGACTGACGCAATGGATAAACCGATTTTAGAAATACAGGGTCTCAAAACCCATTTTTTTACCTACAACGGCGTAGTCCGCGCCGTGGACGGGATCGACCTGGCTGTAAACCGCAACGAAGTGGTCGGCATCGTGGGCGAAACCGGCTGCGGTAAGTCAGTCTCCGTGCGCTCCACCATGGGTCTGGTCCCCGATCCGGGCCGGATTGTCGACGGGCGGGTTTTATTAGATGGTGAGAACCTGCTGGTCAAAAGCGATGCCGAACTGCGGCGGATCCGCGGCCGCCGGATGTCGATGATTTTCCAGAACCCACTGTCCTCGCTGAATCCGGTGTTCACCATCGGGAATCAGGTCGGTCACGTAATCAGCATCCATCAGACCAGGGATAAAAAGGAGGCTCTGGCACGGGCGGTTGATGTGTTTGAGCTGGTGCGGCTGCCGGACCCCGATCGACTGCTGAAGAAATACCCGCATGAACTCAGCGGTGGAATGCTGCAGCGGGTCATGATTGCCATGGCGCTGTCCTGCCGGCCGGAGGTGCTGATTGCCGATGAGCCCACCACGGCGCTGGATGTGACCATCCAGGCCCAGATACTGTCATTGATGCTGCGGCTGAAAGATGAGACCGGAACGTCAATTATCATGATCACCCATGATCTGGGGGTGGTGGCCGAAACCTGTGATCGGGTGGCCGTGATGTATGCCGGATTGATTGTGGAGCAAGGTCCGGCGCAGGCTATTTTCAATGAGCCGCAGCACCCCTATACCGAGGGACTGTTGTCTTCATTGCCGGGCCAACAGCAGGCCGGAGGTGAACTCATGACAATTGACGGGCTGGTTGCGGATCTAATTCATCCACCGGCAGGCTGTCGGTTCCATCCTAGATGTCCCATAGCTCAAGATATTTGTCAGTGCGAAGTTCCTCAATTAATAGAAAAGGCTATCGGCCAGGCGGTGGCCTGTCATTTTCGATAATGCTGGATGCTGGATTCTCGACACTGGATTCTGGTTGCTCGATACTAAAATTCGGAATAGATATTAAAAACAAATGGCGTTAATTGAAGCTTTAAACATAAAAAAATACTTTCCCGCCCAGGGCGGTCGCCTGGTAAAGGCCGTGGACGATGTATCTTTTTTCATCGAGAGCGGAGAAACCGTGGGAATGGTGGGCGAATCCGGCTGCGGCAAGTCCACCATCGGCCGGGTAATCATGAATTTGATCGAGCCCACCGACGGCCGGTTGTTGTTCGAGGACCGCAATATTTTCGAATTGCCGCGGGCAGATCGGCGGGCGCTGCGCCGCAAAATGGGTATTGTTTTCCAGGACCCGTATTCATCCCTGAATCCCCGGATGAATGTCCTGCAGATTGTGGGTGAACCCTTGACCGTTCACCGCAAATTAAAAGGGGCTCGACTCCGGGAAGAAGTCGTTCGTCTGCTTGAGCAAGTCGGACTCAAGCCCGAGCAGATCAACCGCTATCCGCATCAGTTTTCGGGGGGGCAGCGGCAGCGGCTGGGGATTGCACGGGCATTGGCGCTGGGTCCGCAATTTCTTATTTTAGACGAGCCGACCAGCGCCCTGGATGTATCGGTCCAGGCCCAGGTGCTGAACTTGATCAAAAAACTTCAGGCCGCCAAGGCACTGACCTACTTGTTTATTACCCATGATCTGAATGTGATTCGTCATATCGCCGACCGAGTGATGGTCATGTACCTTGGCAAACTGGTCGAAGAAGGAAAGGTAAACGACATTTTTGAGAACCCCCAACATCCTTATACCCAAGCCTTGCTGTCGGCCAACCCGAAAATTGATCCGGGGTTGAGAGGTGAGCGAACCTTGCTCGAAGGAGATGTACCGTCTCCGGCCGACCCGCCGCCGGGCTGCAGCTTCCACACCCGCTGTCCCCTGGTTGAATCCGTCTGCCGTGAAATAGAACCGGAATTGAGGCAGATCGGCGATCGAAAAGTATCCTGTCATCTGGTTTGATGTAAAAAGGAATCATCAATATGGAAGATTTATCATTTAACAACCTCTCAAATCAACCCGGGTCATCACTATTGCGCACCCAGGTTTATGAGTACCTGCGCCGGGAGCTCAAAGAAGAAAACCTGAAACCAGGCATGTCTGTCAGTATGAATGAACTTATGACCCATCTGGGCATCAGCCGGACGCCCCTCAGAGATGCGCTGTTGCAATTGCAAAACGAAGGCTTTGTGACGTTTCTGCCGCAACGGGGAATCCGGATCAATAAGCTATCTCAAAAAGACATTGAAAACATGTATGAAATGCTGGGCGCTTTAGACTCCCGGGTTCTGCTGGCGGTTTTTGACAGAATCAGCAGCCGCGAAATAGAGCAAATGAAGCAGATAAATGAAGAGATGGGAAAGAATCTGACAGAGCAAAATTTTCCGCGGTACTGGAATTTAAATACAGCTTTTCACAATGTTTATCTGAACCTTTCCAGCAACGATCTCATTTTAAACCATATCAATATCCTGCGCCAACGAATGTTTGAATTCGGCAAAAAGGATTGGAGCCTGAGGCGCAAGCATGTCATACACAAGGAGCATTTGACATTGATGGAGCTTATCGAAAAAGGCGATGCCGTGGCAGCGGCCGACTTTATGCGGGATCAGCACACAATTCTTGATCTTGACGCAAAAATATCACACTCACCGTAAGGAGCAACTATTCAATATGAACTTAACAGAATATGCCCAATGCGATGGTCTGGGTCTGGCGGAGATGATTCGCAACGGAGATATTACGCCGACTGAAGCCGCCGAATTATTCATTGTGGCCGTGGAAAAATTGAATCCGCAAATCAACTCCGTGGTAGAAGTATATGATGATGCGCTGGATATTGCAAAAGGCCCCTTAAATAGTGAGAGACCCTTTGCCGGAGTTCCCTTTTTAAGAAAAGACCTCGGGGCCACCGAAGGCGGCCGACTGCAGGAGTGGGGCAGCCGTCTTTTCAAAGGCTTCGTACCGGATAAAGATTCTTTTTTGATGACCCGGTTCAAAAAGGCCGGATTGGTCACCCTGGGGCGTTCCGCCGTACCGGAGTTGGGAATTTCCGGCCAGACGGAGACTATATTACAGGGGACCACCCGCAATCCCTGGAATTTGGACCGCATGGCCGGCGGTTCCAGCGGCGGAGCGGCTGCCAGTGTCGCCGCCGGGATAGTGCCGGTTGCCCATGCCAGCGACGGCGGCGGATCCATTCGGATTCCAGCTTCGTGTTGCGGACTGGTCGGATTGAACCCGTCACGGGGGCGGATCAGCGCCGGTCCGGACCGGCAGGATCCCATGTTCGGCCTTGCCAGGGAGTTTGTCGTCAGCCGCAGTGTCCGGGATACAGCCGCCATGCTGGATGCGGTCCATGGCGCCGAAGTGGGAGACCCCTTTATCATTATTCAACCCGAACAACCATATATGGAAGAATTACGAACTCCGGCCAAGAATTTGCGTATCGCATTTACCGCAGATGCGTGGGGGCCGTATCCGGTGGACGGGGAGATCCAAAAAACAGTGGCAAAAGTCGCCTCTGTTTGTGAAGACATGGGTCACAAAGTGGAGGCTGACTCGCCGCCGCTTGATTTTGCAAAAGTGAACACAGCGGTGATGAACGGCTTTGGGTTGTCGGATGCGGATCTCGCCAAAGACGCCCTATCCATGGGACGGGAACTAAGCCTTGATTACCTCGAGCCCGGAACCCTTAAAATGATTGAACGGGCGAAAAATCTGACCATCGCCGAGGCCCTGGAATCCTTTGAGATTATGCGGCAGGTCAGATTTATCGTGGGGCAGTTTTTTCAGAATTATGATTTATTGATAACCCCCAGTCTGTCCATATTGCCGCAGCCACATGGAGAATTCAGCACCAAACGGGACGACCTGGAACCGCATGAATTCTGGGAAAACGATTTCAGGATTTTTCAGCACATGGGGCTGTTCAATGTAACCGGAACCCCCTCCATTTCCCTGCCCTTGGGGCAGAGTGATTCCGGTCTGCCCATCGGGGTGCAATTTGCGGCGCCTTTTGGAGATGAAGCGGCCTTGATACGCATCGCCGTCGCCTTTGAAGAAGCGATGCCCTGGAAAGATCGCATCCCGCCGGTTCATGTTAGCCGTTAGAAGAGGAAACTATATGAGTAAAAATTCAGTCAAGCCGAGAGCGCGGGACCTGGGATTGCCGTTTGATGGGGAGACCGGAGAATTCAACGCCATCACCGATGTGGCTGGTGTCGAGGTAGGATTTAAGACCCTGATCGAAGGCGAAGGCGCGGTCGAAGTCGGCCAGGGGCCGATCCGTACGGGGGTTACCGCTATTTTGCCGCGCGGCAAACGGGATATGCCCAGTCCCATCTGGGCGGGTCAATACACCCTCAATGGAAACGGGGAGATGACCGGCACCCACTGGATCCATGAAGCGGGCTATTTCATCAGCCCGATCTGCATCACCAACACCCATTCGGTCGGTATGGTCCACCACGCCACCGTCGGCTGGATGATAGACCAATATCCCGATTTTTTCATAAATGATCATGCCTGGGCCATGCCGTTGGTGGCCGAGACTTATGACGGTATGACCAACGATATCTGCGGGAGACATTTAAAAGAAGATCATGTGCTTTCTGCCCTAAATTCAGCTGCTCCAGGTTTCGTCGCCGAAGGCAATGTCGGCGGCGGCACGGGCATGATTACCTATGAATTCAAAGGCGGGACCGGTACTTCTTCGCGCAGGGTGAACATCGGTTCTGAAGAATATACGGTCGGAATTCTGGTGCAGTCCAACTTCGGCTCTCGCCAGGATCTTAACATCCTGGGGGTGCCGGTCGGTAAGCATTGGCCGGAAAATGCCGTCGTCAGCGAGATCAACCAGCTTGAAACCGGATCCATCATTGTAATTATCGGCACCGATATTCCCATGCTGCCGAATCAGCTGCGGCGGGTTGCCAAACGGGCTGCCATCGGCATCGGGCGCACCGGCACCCCCGGCGGCAATTATTCCGGTGATATTTTTCTAGCCTTTTCCGTTGCCAATGACTTTGCCTGGCCCAGCATGCACGCTGAGCAACCAACTGCTTATGCCCTGGACTTCATTAACGACCATTATTTCGATGATATCTATCGCGCGGTTGTCCAGTGCATCGAAGAGGCCGTTGTCAATGCCATGATCGCCGCTGAATCCATGACCACGGTCAAACCCGCAGGCTATAGGCTTGAAGCGATTGACCACGATCGGCTTAAGCAGATCTTGAAACAGTACAATCAATTAATAGAAAGAAGTTAAATGGAAAAAATAGAAAAACAGATTTTAAATTGTGTCGACAATCTTTCAGATGATATTCTCGACTTTACGGGTCGGCTGGTGGCCGAACCCAGCATCCTGGGAAATGAAGCCTCGGCCATGGAGGTTATGGCGGCGGAGCTGAAAAAGCTTGCTTTTGAGCCAACCCGAATCGAAATTGATCCGGCTGAACTTTCGCAGCACCCCGGGTTTGCCCCCGTGCCCTGGTCTTATGACGGCCGCTATAATGTGGCCACCCGGCGGGAAGCCAGCGCCGAAGGGGGGCAGAGTGTCATTTTTAACGGCCATCTGGATGTGGTCAGTCCCGAACCATTGAAACTGTGGGACCGGGATCCTTACGATCCTATTGAACAGGACGGTTGGCTGTATGGGCGGGGCGCCGGAGACATGAAATCCGGCGTGGCGGCCATGACCTATGCCGTGCATGCGGTGGAAAAAGCCGGTTTCGGCTTCAAGGCACCGGTTACGATTGAAGCGGTCATCGAAGAGGAGTGCGGCGGCAATGGGGCACTGGCCTGTGTGGCTGCCGGCCATAATGCCGGAGCGGTTCTCATCCCCGAGCCGTTTGGTCATACTATCTTGACCGGCCAACTGGGTGTTATGTGGTTTAAGGTCAGCCTCTCCGGGGTTCCCCGGCACGTTCTTGAAGCCACCGCCGGGGTAAATGCCATTGAAAAATGCATTCCATTGATCACCGCCCTGCGGGAATTGGAAGCCGAAATGAACCAGGAGATTCATCCCCTGTATCAGGAAAACGAACATCCGATCAACTTGAACATCGGTATTATCAAGGGTGGGGACTGGCCGTCCACCGTACCGGCCGCAGCAGAGTTTCACGGCCGGTTATCTTTTTTCCCGAATGCTACCTATGACCAGACCCGCCAACGGATAATAGACACCATCGCCCGGGCTACCCGGCTGGATCCCTGGCTGGCTGAAAACAAACCGAAAGTCGAGTTTTATGGTTTTCGATCCGAAGGGCATGTCGAGGAGCGCGACCAGCCGGCATTCAATATCCTCAATGACTGCCATCGCAAGATGTTCGGCCGGGATGCCGAAGACGCGGTTTCCACAGCCACCACCGATGTGCGGGCCTATCATCATTACGCCACGGCCCAGGCAACCTGCTATGGTCCGGAGGCCGAGAATATCCATGCCGCCAACGAAAGAGTCAAGATCGAGAGCGTCATTGACACGGCCAAAGTCTATGCCCTGTTCCTGGCGCACTGGTGCGGCCTGGTGGAGCGGTGAAATTGTCTGTAATTCCGGAGAACTATGGGGTAGACTACATATTTTTCTGGCATTGTTAACCAGAAGTCGATATACAGCAATCTGCCGGGGATATCTTAAAAAATTCTAATTCACCAAGAAAGAGGAAAAATATTCATGCACGGATTCTACGGACGTATTTTAAAAGTCGATCTTAGCCGGAAAAGCTTTGCAATCGAACCCATCGAGGATGCGATTTATGAACAGTATCTGGGGGGCAAAGGCCTGGCATCTTACCTGTTATACGAGTTAAACCCGCCGGGCGTCGATCCGCTGGCGCCTGAGAACACCCTGATTATTACCAACGGTCCTCTGGGGGGTAGCACCCTCTGGGGCTCCTGCCGCTACGGGGTTTACACCAAATCGCCCCTGACCGGTTTTTTCACCGAATCCTATTCAGGCGGAAAAACCCCGGACGCAATCGATGCCACCGGATTCGATGCCGTTGTAATTCTGGGCCGCTGTGATGAGCCCGCGGTGCTGACCGTCCATCCGGACGGTGTCCATTTTTATGCCGCCGGGGATCTGTGGGGCAAAGAATCCTACGAGGCTGAGGATACGATAAGAGATCGGTTTGCCATGGAAGAATACCGTAAAAAAGGTGCCCTGGTGATCGGACCGGCATCTGAAAATCTGGTGCGCTTTGGCTGCATCAAAAACGATACCTGGCGTTCGGCCGGCCGTACCGGGGCCGGAACTGTGATGGGGTCAAAACAGGTCAAAGGCATTCTGTTTACCGGCAACCGCAAACGACCCCATGCAGATGAAGCCGCAGTGAAGGGTTTTTCAAAAAATTTCATGGCTGAATTCAAAGACCATGCCGCAGCCAATGCCTACCGCACACTGGGAACCCCCATGCTGGTTAAAATGACCAACAAGGCCGGTGCCTTCCCTAACCGCTACTGGACCAAAGGCACCATGGATAACTGGGAAAACATCAGTGCCGAAGCCCTGGTTGAAAAAATGGAGCCCAAACCCCATGGCTGCGGTAAATGTTTCATGCAATGCGGGAAGCTGGGCACCGTCAAAGAAGGACGGCACACCGGCCTTAAAATTGAAGGGCCGGAATATGAGACCATCTATGCTTTTGGCGGGCTCTGCCTGATAGAGAGCATCGAAGAGATTGCTTATCTCAATGATATCTGCGACCGCTTGGGCATGGATACGATCACGGCCGGCAACCTGTGTGCATTTACCATCGAAGCCGCCCGGCGGGGGAAGGTTGACTTTAAAATTGACTACGGCGAAGTGGATGCGATTGCGGAGCTGCTGCAATTAATGGCCCGGCGGGAAGGCATCGGGGATGTGCTGTCACAGGGCATCAAACATGCTGCCGGACAATGGGACCTGGAGGATATAGCGGTGCATGTCAAAGGCATGGAACCGGCCGGGTATGATCCCCGATTCCTCAAAGGTATGGGACTGGCCTATGCGACTTCGGATCGCGGAGCCTGCCACCTGCGTGCGACCTTCTATAAACCGGAGCTGGCCGGCATGATTCCGCCCGATCAAATCGAGGGCAAGGCGGAAATGTTCTTGGACTTTGAAGACCGGTTGGCTATTTTCGACACCCTGATCCTGTGTCGCTTCTACCGGGATTTTTACCTGTGGGATGTGCTGGAAGATGTCATCCATAAAGTGACCGGCCTCGACGCCGGTAAGAAAGCCCTTAAGGAGAAAGCCCGGGCCATTGCTACCCAGATCCGGCGCTTCAACCTGCGGGAAGGTATGCAGCCCGAAGACGAGCGCCTGCCCAAAGCGCTGCACCGGCCTTTAACAGACACCGGCCAGGTGATCACCGAAGATCAACTGGAGGTGATGCTCAAGGAGTACTACCAGTTACAGGGGTAGAGTGAGACTGGGAAAGAGGCGGATTAATAAATATATAGTAAACAGATTTAACGTTGAACATCAAACTTCCAACATCGAACGCCCAATATTGATGGCACTTCGCTTTATCTATTTAAACAAGCTAACCGCAGATTTTCGAAGGTTAGATTCTCTTTGATCAGTTATTTTTTTTTAAAATGACATGATACAGTATTCGATGTTGGACGTTCATTCGTTTCTTTTTTAATCAGACCGGCCGCCTCAATGGCCGGCAACTGAACTGGCATCTGACACCCGACACCTGAACACTAAAACCTTTTATTTTTCAATAAACGCCTTGAGTTTCCCCAAACCTTCTTTGATCTCCGGCAGATCGATACCCGAGTAGGCCATGCGGATATAGTTGTTGTCTTCGCCTTTCAAGGGCCGGCCGAAGTGCAGGCGCGTGCAAAACGATAGACCGGTTTCCTGCAGAACGGTTTTGCGGAAGCTGTCATAATCGGTTAGACCCGTTTTCTGCATGGCACCGGTGACATTCGGCCACAGGTAGAACGTGGCGTTGGGCCGAATGCAGCTTATTCCTTCCATGTCATTTAAAAGATCTACCGTTAAATCGCGCCGCTTTTTCAGGGTTTCAAGCACCTTTTGGGTTTCAGTCTGATTGCCGGTCAAGCCTTCAATTGCAGCATACTGGACAAAATGGTTTGAACAGGATTCCTCATTCACATTGAGTTTGATAATCACGTCAATGATTTCTTTGGGTCCGATGGCCGCCCCCAGGCGCCAGCCGGTCATGACGAATTTTTTGGAAAAGGTGTACAAAATAACGCATCGCGCGGCCATACCCGGCAGGGAAACCAGAGATTTGCTTTGGCCTTCATATCGAATATCGAAATAGGCTTCGTCACACAGAACATAGAGATCATATTTGAGCACCAGTTCGGCAATCTTTTCAAGTTCGTCCTGTGAGCATTCAGCGCCGGTGGGGTTTTGCAGATCGTTTAGCACCAGCAGCCGCGTGCGGGGTGTGATCTGACGTTCAAGCATTTCCGTGTCGATGTCAAAATTAGTTTTGCTTTCTATGTAACTATAGGGTACTGCCTTGCCGCCGTGAAACTCGATTTGTGATTCGTAAATGGGGTATCCCGGGTTGGGGTAGAGCACTTCATCGCCGGGGTTCATCATGGTCAGAAAAAATTTGCCGATGGTGGGCTTGCCGCCCGGTTGGATGGCGACGTTTTCCATCGAGTATTGGGTTTTGCGCGTCGCACTGACATCATCGGCCAGGAGTTCGCGCAATTGGGGAACTCCGGCGTTGGCACAATAGCCGGTCTTTCCTTCCTGCATGGCCTTGATACCGGCTGCCAAAACGTTGGCCGGGGTTTTCAGGTTCAGGTCTCCCAGGTGAAATGGATATACTTTGTTGCCCTGAGCCGCAAAGGCCGTGGCTTCGGCTGAGACGGCAAAGGCGGTTTCCGTACCTAAACGAGCGACGCGGTCGGCGATAGTCATAATTTTTTTCTCCCAAAAAAATTAGTTGATTGGTTGATTAGTGAAATGCAACAAAATACTTATACATAAAGGAGCGCAATTTGCAGACCACACAATTGCCTGAAGGGCTTGGATTTTTAACTTTCTGGCCTCTTAGCAGAAAGTTAAAAGAAAAGTACCTCTGCGATCTTTGCGCCTCCAGCAAAGCGGGCGGTAAACCCATGTCTAAACAATTATGAACTTCATAGTAACTTGCACATAATTTGTACGATTCCAACGGTTCTAACTATCTAAACGGTCTCAAGCCTCAAACAGCGGAATCCCCAGCTCTTTCGCATTGACGATGCTGGGTGCTGCTGGAGGTGATTCACCTTCTAAAAATGGCAGAATGTCCGGATGGTTCCAGGCCGGGTAACCGGACAGGATCCCTGCCACATTTCCAGCCGCCAAGGAGGCCATACCTTCCCGCGTCCAGCGGGTGGCCGACGCAATGTGGGGGACGATCAGCACATTGTCCAGTTCGACCAGCCCTGGTTTCATCTCCGGTTCTTCCTCGAAAACATCCAGGCCGGCCCGAAAATCGGGGTGCTTCCGGCAATGGGCAACCAGCGCCGCCTCATCGATCACCGGACCCCGGCTGGTATTCACTAAAATAGCATTTTCTTTCATCAATGCCAGGCTGGCGGCATTGATCAAATGGTGGGTCGATTCATCCAGCACGGTGTGGACGCTGACACAGTCGGCTTGCCGCAATACATCTTCAACCGTATCGGCGCGTTTGCAGGATACCGGCTCTTCACCACGGGATTTGAGAAAATCTCCGTAGGCGGAAATATAGTTCTCGAGGCCTTTATTCGGATAAATGTCGTAATAGATCAGGTCCATCTTGTGACCTTCGACCATCATGCGGGCGTAGGTTGCCCCAATGCGGCCGGCCCCAATTACTCCCACGGTCTTGCGCCACAAAAGCTCTCCTAAGAAAAGCGTCATCAACCAGCCCTTGTATTTGCCGGCCCGCAAAAACCGTTCGGCTTCGCCGGTGCGGCGGGCGGCGGCAAAGGTTAATGTCACCGCCATTTGGGCGGTGGTTTCCGTTAAAACGCCCGGAGTATTGCCAACCGGAATGCCATGTTGGGTGGCGGCGTCGACATCGACATTATTATAGCCCACGGCAACGTTGCTGTAGGCTGTGCCTCCGGCGGCCTTAAGGGCGGCAAAGAGCTCTTCGCCCCAATCTTCGGTCAGCTGTCCCAGCACACCGTCACATTGGATTCCAATGGCGGCCTTGATTTCCGCAACGCTTAAAACATCGGTGGCGGTGCAAAGTTCAACCCGGCAATCGGCTTTAATCAATGTTTCCAACCACCGTGAGCCGGGCAATTTTTTGGTAACCACGACGCGTTTGCTTCCAGAAGGATTATGAATATCCCATTCTTTAGGAGCCATCGCTAAAACCTCCTTTGGTATGAAATTGGAGTGTTGGAGCACTGGAGTATTGGATAAAATGATGGATGTCTTCTTTTCAACATTCCAATACTCCAACACGCCATCACGCCATTTGCCCTGAGATTGAAACTTTGAAGATACGTTCTAAACTCATAAATAACATAGAATCAAAAAATCTCACCTCTTGTAGGAGTCCCGCAGGGCCTTTTTGGTAATCTTGCCCGATCCGGTTTTCGGCAGTTCAGCGAGAAAGATGATCGATTTGGGGGTCTTGTAGGAAGCCTGGTATTTTTTACAAAACTCGATAATTTCCGTTTCGTCGGCAGTTTCGTCCTGTCTCAGCACTACAGCGGCTGTAACCGCCTCACCCCACATGTCATCGGGGACTCCGAAGACGGCCGCTTCGAGCACCTTGGGGTGCATATAAAGTACATTTTCAACTTCGGTGGAGTACACATTCTCACCGCCGGTGACGATCATGTCTTTTTTGCGATCGACGATGTTGACATAACCTTCGGTGTCGACGACTGCCAGATCGCCGGTGCGCAGCCAGCCGTCGGTAAACGCCTGTTCCGTTTCATCGGGCAGATTCCAGTAACCGGTGGTGACGGTATCACCGCGCACCCAGATTTCTCCAACCTGCTGGTCATCTGCTGTTACGGGGGCTGCGTTTTTATCCACCACTTTAAGCTCTAACCCAATGAAGGGTCGGCCGGTTTTGGATTTGAATTTGAGCTGATCTTCCGCCGACAGATCCAGCAGATGCTGCTTTAAAATACTGAAGGTCAGATAGGGACTGGTTTCGGTCATGCCGTAGGTTTGAATGTAGTCGCAGCCAAAAGATTCCATAATACTGCGAACAACCTGGGGAGCAATGGGGGCCCCGCCGCTGAGTATCACGCGCAGGCTTGAAAAATCAAAGTCGCCGATTCGGGGGTGCTTGATCATCAAATTGAGCATGGTGGGAATCAGGTTACTTAACGTGATATGCTCGGTTTCGATGGTTGACATTACCGTTTCGGGCTCAAACTGACCGACCATAACATGGCGGGCTCCGACCCAGGTGAAAGCAAAGGTTGCCCAGGCATCGGCCAGGTGAAACATGGGGGCAATGTGTCCCCAGATGTCGCTGTCCACCAGCTTCAATTCAGCTATCGTTCCCAGGGCATGCAGACAAACGTTTTTATGTGTGAGCATGACGCCTTTGGGTCGGCCGGTGGTGCCGCTGGTATAGTAAAGATGGGCGACATCGTCTTGCCCGGTTGCGACCGGATCAAAATGGCCTTTGTGGCTTTCAATGGCTGTTTCATGGTCATGGCAGGCTATTTGCCCGGCTAGGGCTTGCGGTTCACCGATCCAAATAATTCCCTCCAACGGTGTGTCTTCTTCGAGTAAGTCCCGTACCTGGGAGGCAAACTGCGTGTTGGCCAGCAGCCAGCGAGCCCCGGCGTCTCTTAAAATATAGGCAATTTCTTTGGGTGCCAGTCGATAGTTCAGAGGGTTTAACACTGCACCGATCCCGGCGGCAGCATAATAGATCTCCAGATATGCGTGCGAGTTGACTTCGAGAACGGAGATACGGTCCCCGGGTTTAATGCCCCGGGACTGAAAAAAACGCGCCAGTCCCGCCACCCGCTCACCTAACTGAGCATAGGTGAAGGTGTGTCCACTGTCTACGACCGCAGTTTTATCAGGATAAAATTCAACCGCTTTTTTAAGCGTCATCCAGATGTCCAAGGTAATTATCCTTTCCTTTGATACAGTAGCCTAAAATGTCTAAAGTTAATGATATTTTTCAAGTTGCCTGAATGGGAGTTCTAATCCATTTCCTCTTTTAGATCTTCCACCTGTTTGGTAAATTATCGGTCAGACATGAGAGTCATAGGATTGTTAACGAATCGAAAGGAGTACCTGGTTGAATCAGCGCTGAATCAGGTGGTGTTGATATTGGATCTCAGTTAAGCCGTTTTGGCTCTAATAGTATATACCTTTAAAATAATTAGTAAATCTGAAGATATAATTCTTAATAAATCTGACACATTTTTAAAAGATATGTCAAGGGGTAATTAACAATTAGACTTATCCATTCTTATTGGTTATCAATCGAAGCAAAATCATTGTGATTCCGTCAAAGATGTGTTTTTAATGGGGCAATTTTTTAAATTTATCTGAGCAGGGAATTTTAAAAAAAATCATGCAAGATCAAGATAATAATTTTTTGGTCGAAAAGGACATATCCCGATGACCCTTCCAATTGAAAGTTTTTCAGATGAGTTTGACCCGTCGTTTAAAGTCTTCCATGAATTGATGGCCAAAAAAGTCAGGGAAATCCTGCTGGTTTCGACCCTTTACGATGCCTGGATCATGGAGGAAGACTGCCGGCTTTCAGAGAGAATTATTAATGAATATAAAGGCTTAAATCTGAGCAATCCGCCCCGGTTCACCTGGGTTTCTACGGCCGAAGACGCATTGGCGGCCCTGGATAAAAAAAATTTTGACCTGGTTATCACCATGCTCCATCTGGCCGATATGGATGCCTTTGTCCTGGGGAAGCAAATAAAAAAGAAGGACCCGGACCTGCCGGTGATTCTATTGACCCACAGTGCGCTGCCTTCTGATGAATCCAGCCGGGTTTTTACCCAGCCTCCCGGAATTGACCGCACCTTCGTCTGGTCGGGTGATACGGATATTCTGGTTGCGTTGGTCAAAAGTGCCGAAGACCGGATGAACGTAGCATACGATACGGAGTCCGCCGGCATTAGGGTGATTCTTTTTGTGGAGGATTCACCGGTTTATATCTCGACCCTGCTGCCGGTGCTTTACCGTGAACTCGTCACTCAAACCCAGTCGGTTTTAGAGGAAGGCCTCAACGAAGAGCACCGCCTGCTGACCATGCGCGCGCGCCCGAAAATTCTGGTGGCCAGAAATTTTGAAGAAGCGATCAATCTTTATGAAGCCTATGAACCGTATGTATTGGGTGTAATATCCGATGTACGCTTTCCGCGCAACGGCAGACTGGACGACAATGCCGGGGTGTCCTTTCTGGCCAAAATCAAAAAGGACCGCTTCGACATACCGCTGCTGCTCACCAGTTCCGAATCATCCAATGCTGCAAAGGCCACCCATATTCCGGCCTCGTTTGTGGACAAAAATTCACCCTCGCTGATAGCCGAAGTGCGATCCTTTTTTCTCGAACAGCTTGGTTTCGGAGATTTCGTTTTCCGGATGCCGGATGGCCGAGAGGTCGCCCGGGCGTCCAATACGCATTCTATGGAAAAGCTTTTACATAATATTCCCGCTGAGTCTTTCCGGTATCACACCAGCCGCAATGACATCTCCCGCTGGCTTTTCGCCCGCACCGAAATTACCCTGGCGTCCAAGGTCAGACCCATCAGAGCTGACGATTTTTCCAGTATCGACAACCATCGGCAATACCTTATATCCATCATTCAGGCCCGACGCAGCCGGCGCCAGAAAGGGGTGGTGGTCAACTTTGAGGCCGGTGAATTTGATCTTGATACGGAATTTTTTAAAATTGGTAAGGGTTCCCTGGGCGGCAAAGCCCGGGGGTTGGCCTTTGTTTCCAGCTTGCTGCAGCGACTGCCCGCGATTCACAATAAATTTGAAAATGTAAACCTAATAATTCCCCAGACCATGGTGATCACCACCGAGGGATTTGATACCTTTGTGGAGCAAAACGATCTAAAAGGGCTTTCAAAATCGGATGCCCCGGATGAAGAGATTGCCGCGGCCTTTTGTAAAGCCGACTTTCCCCAGTGGATCGCCGACGACCTGAAAGCCTATCTGGCAAAAATAACCTATCCGCTGGCAGTCCGTTCTTCCAGCCTGCTGGAAGATGCCCAATTTCGCGCCTATGCCGGTCTATACTGGACGTATATGCTGCCCAACGATCATCCGGATCTCGACACAAGGCTGACACAGCTGCTCAATGCCATCAAGCTGGTTTATGCATCCACTTATTTTCAAAGTCCCAAGGCGTTTTCGAGACGGGTCGGTCAGCGAACGGAAGAAGAAAAAATGGCGGTGATCATTCAACGACTCGTTGGAGAACGATACAATGATTATTTTTACCCGACCATTTCCGGGGTTGCCCAATCTCATAATTATTATCCATTTTCCAAAATGCAGCCGGAGGAAGGTATTGCGACTGTTGCGCTCGGGTTAGGAAAAACCGTGATGGAAGGCGAAAAAGCGCTGCGTTTTTCTCCGAAATATCCGCAGATTTTACCCCAAAGAACCACGGTGGATGATATCCTGGAAAATTCCCAGCGATATTTCTTCTCCCTGAAAATGGGAGGGCCTTATCCTGAACTGGGAATCAACGAGGATGCCAACCTTGCCAAACGTGAGGTCGACGATGCCAGCGAGGATCCGCCGATGAAATTGCTGGCCAGCACCTACATCCCCGAAGAGCATCGCGTGCGGGATACCACCAGCATTCCCGGATACCGGGTGCTGACCTTCGCCCAGGTACTTAAATATGATCTGTTTCCCCTGGCCGGCCTGCTTTCTGATGTTTTGGAAATCGGAGCAGAGGGGATGGGGTGTCCGGTAGAGCTTGAATTTTCGGTTAATTGGTCCTCCGAACAGAAACACAAACCGGAATTTGCCCTTTTGCAGCTGAGGCCAATGACCGCCAGAGCGGAACTTGGCAAGGTGGAAATCAGCCAGGCTGAATTCTCCCGAGCCTTTTGTCATTCCTATCACGCGCTGGGAAATGCTGAAAAATCGGATATGGCGAATATTCTCTATATAAAACCGGAAATCTTCGATGCCGCCCGAACTGCTGAAATTGCACGCGAGATCGGTGAGCTTAATGCCGGCTTGTTGCAGCAAGGAAAAAAATACCTGCTTGTCGGTCCCGGAAGATGGGGATCGGCTGATCGCTGGTTGGGGATTCCGGTAAGCTGGGCTGAAATATGCGGTGTGGGTGCCATGGTCGAAACTTCTTCGCCGGAGCTAAGAGCCGAACCATCCCAAGGCTCGCATTTTTTCCACAATATTTCAACCCTGGGAATTAATTATGTCACGGTCTCGGATGACGGGGAGGATTTTCTAAACTGGGACTGGCTGACATCACTTCCGATTGTCAACGAGACGACTTATGTCGCTCATGTCAGCCTTGGCAAACCGTTTGTGTTGAAGGTCGATGGCCGCAGCTCGCGCTGTGTGATGTATCTTGAAGAGCAGACTTGATGAATCAAAGTTATATTGTCGAGCAATAGATTCAAAAACTCGTTGGATTCTTTCAGAGATTGTAATTCCGGTGCCATTAGTAGAGGTCCTGTCATGAACGCAAGGTTTCATCAAGAGGAGGTGCTAAATACTGAAACCCGCTAAATTAGCTATAAGATATCCATAAAAATGGTTCTTTAATCACATTAATCATTTTATGCCATGTGCCAAGCTTGATGGCAGGAATACTGATCCATTGAGACAAACCCATACAAAAAAGCCATGGTTTGTAGAAACCATGGCTTTGAATTATTAAGTGGTGCCGTTAATACCTGCCTATCTGAGAAAACGCTACCTTACATGCTGGTAACGCGATAGCCGTTAATCAAGGTCACCGGCAAGAGATGCGCGTGTCGCTTCAGGGAGTGTATCTGTTTCGTAGCGGTAGGCCGGATGATCGATGGCCATTGAAATTGCGGCGCCTTCTTTGACGGCCGCTATGATTTCAGGTGGTAATTCGAAGCGCAGAAAATGGACCGATGAGGTCTTCTCTTCAGTCTCCCGCTCCAGGTCCTCATTGGCGATGGGTGTGACCGGATCATAACCATCCACTTGAATCTGTACGCTGCGTTCGATACCGATCATCTTGGCCAAGGCCTGTTTGCGAACCTCCGCATCTTCGTATTCGATCATAAAGGTTGCTTTCAAGTTGGTACCATCAGGGATCAAGGGGTTGTAGACATCCAGTTCCTCTTGAATCCCTTCGGCCTCGAAAATACGCTCGATCCGCAGCATTTCCTGGATCTGGTATTGAATGGTCTGACGGTCTTCGAAATACAGGGTAGTATGGGGGCCGATGGGGACGCTACGGTTTTTTTTATGGCCGATAACCCGGCTTCGGAATTCAGGGCGTTTTTCCGCGTATTTTTCCAGGCTGTATAAATCTTCACGGGTTAGTTTTTTCATTTATCTTATCCTTCTAAATCCCATAGGCCTTGCGCAACAGGGTGATCGGATGCTCGGAATCACTGCCGTCTCCGACCCCCTGGGCCACGTGATGACCGGCCATGGGGCAATCACTGCCGTAGTGATCTGGTTCGGCTTTTTTCACCCGGCCGGCCACCGGTCTTACGATTTTCATGGAAGCATCAAAAAACTCCTTTTTGACAGCGTAGGTGCCGTCGTGGCCGGAGCATCGTTCGATTGTTTCCACCTGAGTATCCGTCACCAGCTGGAGGATATCGCGGGTTTTCATGCCAAAATTTTGAACTCGCTGATGGCAGGCCGCATGATAGGCAACTTTGCCCAGCGAAGTTTTAAAATCGGATTTGAGTTTGTCTGCTTTGTGGCGCAACGCGAGATACTCAAACGGATCGAAAAAGGCATCGCGAACCTTTAGAACTTCAGCATCATCCGGGAAAAACAGCGGAAGCTCCTGTTTGAACATTAGAACGCAAGAAGGCACCAGCGCCGTAAGGTCCCATCCTTTATCCACCAACCTGGCCAAAACAGGAATATTCGCATCCCGCGCACTTTGTATGGCTTCCAAATCACCCAGCTCCAATTTGGGCATGCCGCAGCACTGGACGTCCCGGGCCAAAATCACGGGAATGCCATTATGCTCATAAACCGTCATCAGGTCTTCACCCGGGCCGGGCTCATTGTAGTTTCCGTAACATGTGCCGAATAGAGCTACTTTGCCGGTTGTCATATCGGTGGGTTCGGGAGTCAAATCCGCTGCGGGTCTCCGGGCGGCTCTTTTTTCCAAGGTGTCACTCTGATAGGCGGGAAGATCGGCATCGGCATGGATGCCGAGAACACTTTCCAACATCTTGCGGGCAAACCCGATCTTGTTGGCCGAGTTCACCAGTTGAGCAACCAGTGGTAAACTGAATAGCTTGCCGTTGCGGTCGGTGGAGGTCAAAAACTTGTCCCGGAACTTCGTTTCACCTTTCTTGAAATTTACCGCTTTGGCTCGCAGCATTAGGTGCGGAAAGTCCAGATTCCACTCATGGGGTGGGACATAAGGACATTTGGTCATAAAGCAGATATCGCATAGATAACAATGATCCACCACATCCCAGAAGACCTTTTTGGGCACTCCGTCCAACTCCATAGTCTCCGATTCATCTACTGCATCGAACAGGGTCGGGAACGCCTGGCACAGATTAAAACATCGTCGACAGCCATGACAGATATCGAAAACGCGCTCCAATTCTTTAAATAAAGAGTCCTCGTTATAAAAATCCGGATTTTTCCAATCCAAAGGGTGTCGTTCCGGGGTTTTGAGACTACCTTCACCTTTTATGGGTGCCGACATATCTTGTTCTCCCTAAGGTCTCGCGCTTGGCGCAATTGATGGGATGTATAGTTATAAATAGGTGTCAGGTTTCAGGAGAGCCGATCGAAAATCTGACCTATGAAACCTGACAACTTTATTTACCACTGCCGCTAGTCACCTAAATTGTCCAGCGCTTTCTGGAAACGATTGGCGTGGGAGCGCTCGGCTTTGGCCAGAGTTTCAAACCAATCGGCGATTTCGTCAAAACCCTCGTCCCGCGCGCTTTTGGCCATGCCGGGATACATGTCGGTATATTCGTGGGTTTCGCCGGCGATGGCGGCCTTCAAATTTGCGTCCGTGGCACCGATGGGCAGACCGGTGGCGGGATCCCCGACCTCTTCCAGATATTCGAGGTGGCCGTGAGCATGGCCGGTTTCGCCTTCTGCAGTTGAGCGGAAAACCGTAGCAACGTCGTTGTAGCCCTCGACATCAGCCTTGGCGGCAAAATACAGGTAACGGCGGTTTGCCTGTGATTCACCGGCAAATGCATCTTTCAAATTTTGTTCCGTTTTGCTGTCTTTTAAAGTAGCCATTTTGTGTCTCTCCTTTTTGGGTGGATTGTTGTTGAATGGTTCTATAAATAGAATAGTTAAGTTATAATTTAATAAGTATTCCTAAATTGCCTGTCAATATGAATTTGATTTAAAATTATTAATACGATATTGGTCATTTTTCATGCCGCAAAATCAGAAGAATAAATACAGGATCGAGAACTCAGGCCCAAAGACCAATAATCTGATTGGCGGTCTGGTTGCGGATCAAGCCGGTGAAATATTTGAGCTGGATGGATATGCGGCGGTCGGAATGGACGGTCCGGTACTGGAGTCGCTTTCTGTCAATCAAACCCGTAAGATTCCTTACGGCAGTGAATTGATGTATTTGCCCGATCGTAAGCCGATATTGTATAATCTGGCTACCCGCAGCTATGAAACACTGCATGAAAATCCCCACGCGCCCGGCGAATCCATTTATCCGGTCGCGGCCTTTAATTCTCCCGGATACGTCATTTCTTATATCAGTGCTTATGAAGAAAACCAAGACGCCGGATATCTGCCCCTGTTTTCTTACGGAGCTGTTGGATGGCACCGGGGCCATTTTCGGACGGCCGTTGTTTTGGTTGACCCGGAACCGCGCCAGGATCTGCGGCAAATGAAGCGTGAGGATGTCATTGCCGGCGTAAAGATCATGCGTCAAAATCTGCCGGCTAACCGATTGAGAGTGCACCTGGAAAATTGCGCACTGCAATACGGATGTCCGGCCGCTAAAAATTTTTTTCTGGGCCGCTATGAGGCTCCGCTGCCGACCGCCAAACAGTGCAACGCCCACTGCTTAGGATGTCTGTCACTGCAAAAGGAGACCGGAATTCCACACAGCCAGGACCGCATCAGCTTTACGCCGTCACCCGCAGAAATTGCTCAGGTTGCCCTGGCGCATATCGACAGGGTAAAAAACAGTGTCGTCAGTTTCGGCCAGGGCTGTGAAGGTGATCCCCTGCTGGCCGCGGATGTGATTGAACCCGCCATCAGACAAATTCGCTCACAAACCCAGCACGGTACCATGAACATGAATACCAACGGCAGCCGGCCTGAAGTATTGAAACAACTTTTCGATGCCGGGCTGGACAGTATCCGGATCAGCATGAACAGTGTGCGGGAAGCTTGCTATCAGGCCTATTTCAGGCCCACAGGTTACCGCTTTGGCGATGTGCTCAAGAGCATCGGCATGGCCCTGGCTCGCCAAAAATTTGTCGCTGTTAATTATCTCAACAGCCCGGGGTTTACCGATACTCCCCAGGAAATTGAGGCGCTCACCAGATTTTTAAATACATATCCGATTCACCTGATTCAGTGGCGCAACCTGAATTTTGACCCGATTCGATATTGGAATGAGATGAATGCGGCCGACACTCACGGCGAACCCATCGGAATGGAAAAATTGCTCAATCGGATTCGCAAACAGTATCCAAAATTAAAGTTCGGTTATTTCAATTCGCCGAAGGAAAATTTTAGCAAGAAATAGTAAATTGTGGAAAAATTGATATGAAGCTTGAGGGGAAAGTGGCAGTTGAAATCTTTTCATTTGTGCCACATCTTTAATTGATTGATAATCATTCTGACAGGTGTTGTCTTGCCAGGTGTTTTACATTCAATTCAACAACAAGGAGATAATATTGAAACTATGGATGAATTGAACGAAAAATATCTGAAAGCCACTTTTGCCGGCGGCTGCTTCTGGTGCCTCGAATCGGATTTCGAAAAAGTCGATGGTGTAATAAACACCGTTTCTGGTTATATCGGGGGGAATACTGAAAATCCCACCTACCATGAAGTCAGCTCAGGGGGAACCGGACATGCCGAGGCCGTTCAGGTTCATTATGACCCGGAAAAGATCAGCTACCGGGAGCTGCTCGATATTTTCTGGCGGCATGTGGATCCGACCGACGCCGGTGGCCAGTTTGTGGATCGGGGATCGCAGTATCGTCCGGCCATATTCTACCACGATGAAGAGCAAAAGCGTTTAGCGCAAGCCTCCAGGCAGACCTTGATGCAGGCTAGCCCTTTTGACAAACCGATTGCCGTTGAAATTGTTGAATGCACCAGATTCTATCCGGCAGAGGATTATCATCAGGACTATTACAAAAAAGAAGCCTTGCGCTACAAACTTTACCGCCAACATTCAGGACGCGACCAGTTTTTGACCAAAATATGGGGCAGCCCGTCTGCTGCACCGGCTGCCGATAAGACGCGTGACTCCCGGTATTCCCGGCCGGCTGAAGCCGTGTTGAAAGAAAAGCTGACCCCGCTGCAGTACAAAGTGACTCAAAAAGAAGGCACCGAACCGGCATTCAAGAACGATTACTGGGACAATAAAAAGGAGGGGATATACGTAGACATTGTTTCCGGAGAACCGCTTTTCAGTTCAACCGACAAATTTGACTCCGGGACCGGATGGCCGAGTTTTACCCAGCCGCTCGAGGCTGAAAATGTCGTGGAAAAAGAAGATCGCAGCCTTTTTATGGTACGCGTCGAAGTTCGCAGCAAACACGGCGATTCCCATCTCGGTCATGTTTTCAATGATGGTCCGCCGCCGACAGGCTTGAGATATTGTATGAACTCCGCCTCTTTAAAATTTATCCCTAAAAGAGACCTGACGAAGGAAGGGTACGGTAAATATCAGGAGTTGTTTGCCAAAGACTAATATCCTGTTAATCCTGTTATCATGTCTAAATTAATGTTTCATAGAAAATTAATATTTTTATGTATCTTGATTTCAATTTTTCTGATCCCGGACGCCCTTGCCGGCTGCGGGGCCGGGA
>Ga0056115_1000117_pt1 | contig 40810 bp, 38 predicted proteins | sample WorMetOlspDAHAB1_FD_77007 | JGI IMG/M metagenome (GOLD analysis project Ga0056115, IMG submission 77007) | Marine gutless worms symbiont microbial communities from Max Planck institute for Marine Microbiology, Germany - Olavius sp. DAHAB.1 ...
GGGTGAGGGGGTTCCGGTCTTTCGACCTACCACCCCATCGTGCCCGGCGCGCCCTTGAACGGGCCGACGACGCGGTCGGTGATCCAGCCGCCGTAGAAATCGCCCTCCTGGGGCTGGACCTGGAGGTCGCCGACCCAGCATTCATCGACCCGGCTGGCGTAGAAGGCGAGATGGTCCTTGATCGCGGCGAAGCGGGGGACGGGGTCCGGGTAACTCCAGGCGGCGTTATCAGCGCGCCGGTCGTCCACCTCCAGCGACCAGTAGCGCGCAGCGCCCTTAAACTCGCAGAACGACCGGCCCGGCGCGGGAACAAGATACTGGCGGCGCACATCAACCGGCGGGATGTAGTAGACCGGCGGGTGGCTGGTTTCCAGCACGCGGTAGCCCTTGTCGGTTTGCGCGACTGTCTCGCCGGCGAAAACCACCCGCAACACCGCATCGACCGGTTCCAGGTGCGGCGGCCGGGGATAGTCCCAGACCGATTCCTGGCCCGGGGCCGGTTCGATGCGTCGGGGTCTTGCAAACATGCCGAAAGAGATAGTCCTGCCCCGGTGATCGCCAAGGCCGTGGCGCGCGTACTGAAGGTCATGAATGCAATTAACGACACGCGGCCCGTAACGTTGTCCTCATTCGGAACGGGCCTGAACGCAGCCGTGATCGGCGCAGGCGGCGGGATCGGCGGCGCCTTCGTTGAGGCCCTGGCGACATGCCCTGCGGTCTCACGGATCTTTGCGCTGTCCCGCGCCGGGGCCGCGCCGGCGCACGACCGGGTGGTGCCGCTGTCCGTGGATCTGGAGGACGAGGCGAGCATCGCCGCCGCCGCGGACGCGGCGAAACAGGCGGCCGGAAGCCTGAACCTGGTCATCGTTGCGGCGGGCCTGTTGCATCACGGCGATGCGGTGAAACCGGAAAAAACCTGGCGGTCGCTGGACGCGGCGTCCATGGAGGCGGTCTATCGGATCAACACCGTTGGCCCGGCGCTGGCGGCCAAGCACTTTCTGCCTTTGCTGGCCCCCGACCGAAAGGCCGTCTTTGCGGCGCTGGCGGCGCGGGTGGGCAGCATCGAGGACAACCAGCTTGGCGGCTGGTACGCCTATCGGGCCTCGAAAGCGGCGTTGATGATGATCGTCAAGTCGCTGTCGATCGAGCTGGCGCGGAAGCGGGAGCAGGCGCTGTGCGTGGGCCTGCATCCGGGTACGGTGGACACGGGCCTGTCGAAGCCGTTCCAGGGCGGCGTGAAGGAAGGCAAGCTGTTTCCACCGGAGAAATCGGTGCGGCACCTGCTGGGCGTGCTGGACGGCTTGACGCCCGCTGACAGCGGGAACCAGTTCGCCTGGGACGGGCAGCGGATTCCGTTCTAAATGGGCGTAGCTGCAGGCGGACCGGCCTTAGCCCGGCTTGTATTCCCGCGTCGCCTCCGGATCGTCCGTCGTCGCCGGCAGCGCCATCAGTTCCGCCCAGACCTCATCGCCTATGGGGTGCGCGGCCCATTCCAGGGTCTGAGCCACCCGTTCCGGCTTGGTGACGCCGCAAATGGTCGACGAGACCCGTGGATCGCGCATCGAGAATTGCAGCGCGGCCGCGCCCAGCGGCACGCCGTGGCGCGCGCAGACTTCTTCCACCGCGCGCACCGGGGCCAGCATCGCGTCGGTCGCCTGCTGGTAGGCGTAAAGGGGGTTCGCCGCCGAGCCTTTCGCCAGCACGCCGCTGGCGTAGGGCGCGGCGTTGAGCACGGCCGTGCCTTTGGCGACCGCCATGTCCATCATCTCTGCGGCATTGCGGTTGACCAGGGTGAAGCGGTTATGGGTGATCAACGCGTCGAAGTCCCAGTCCTTCAGGATCGGGATCATCACGTCCACCTTCCCGGCGGCGAGCCCCACCGCCTGGACGACCCCTTCCTCCTTCATCTTGAAGAGCTCGGCCACCGCGCCGTCAGGCGCGACGATCTCGTCGATGGAAACGCAATGTTCCGGGTCGTGCAGGTGGACAAGCTGCAGCCGGTCCAGGCCCAGCGCCTCCAGGCTTTGTTCCAGCGACCGGCGCGCCCGCGCGCCGTCGAAACGGTTTGTTTCCATGTCCCGGTCCAGCTTGGTGGAGATGACGAAGCCGGCCGGCAGGCCGCCGCGTTCGCGGATGACCGCCCCGACGCGTTCTTCGCTGCGCCCGAAGCCGTAATTGCGCGAGGTGTCCAGGAAATTGACCGGCCCGTCGAAGATCGCCCGCACGGTGTCGCGCGCACGGTCTTCGTCCACCGAATAGCCATAGGTGTCGGGCATGTCGCCCAGGCCCGACGTGCCGAAGCAGATCGGCGTCACCATCAGATCGGTGCGGCCGAGTTTCACTTTTTCGTTCACGTCCGGGCCCGCCATCTTTGCGCCTCCATTTTTTTTGCGACAGAACGACCGACAGTATAGCCCGATTGGCCGCGCGGTCAGCGTGCGATCCCTCTTTACGGCAATGGCGTTGGCGGCGAAGATTACGGCAACGCATGCGACGGTTCGGGAGCGAGACGATGGATGCGCCGAGCCTGGACCGGCTGGTCGACCTGGAGGCCACGCCGCTTCACGATCCGGCCGCGGCCGGCTATTGCGCCGCGGTCGAGGCCGCGCGCGCCGACCTGCGGTCGGACGGCTGCGCCGTGGTGCGGGATCTGGTGCGGCCTGATGCGCTGCAGGCGCTGAGCCGCGAGATCGCGGCCCACAAAGGCGCGACCCATTATTCGGCGGAGCGCATGAACCCGTATTTCCATACCGAGCCGGACCCCGCCTATCCGGCCGACCATCCGGTCAACACCTTCATCGAACGGTCCAGCGGCTTCATCCCTGGCGACGCCTGGGAGCCGGGATGTGCGATGGAGACGTTGTTCCATGCGCCGGAACTGGCGCGGTTCCTGGCCGACTGCCTGGAACTGTCCGAGCTGCATTGCTATGCCGATCCGCTGGCCGGGCTGACCGCCAATATCCTCGATCCGGGGCAGCAGTTCACCTGGCATTTCGACACTAACGACTTCGCGGTGACCGTGCTGGTGGACGCGGCCGACGAGGGTGGGCTGTTCCAGTACGCCCCGAACATCCGCTCGGCCGGCGACGAGGGGTTCGACGCGATCGGCCGGGTTCTGGCCGGTGACCCGGCGCCTGTGCGCACGCTGGACCTCAGGCCCGGCGACATGCAGATCTTTCGCGGCCGGTTCTCGCTTCACCGGGTAACCCGGGTCGGGCCTGCGTCGCATCCGCGACATGCCGCGATCTTCGCCTTTACCGAAAAGCCCGGCGTCATCGGGCGCGTCACCCGCACCCGCCAGCTGTTTGGCCGGGTCCTGCCGGCGCACGAGGCGGCCGAGCGGGAACGCGTTCGGGGCGACGCCCTGATCGACTAGTGGAAAGACCGGCAGCGACGCCGGACGGAGGATGAACGCATGGACGTGGACCCCGGACCCTACGATCTCGACGAGACCCGCATCATCTTGGGCCCCCGCGGCGACGCCACGGCGAAGGCGGTGACGCCCAACTTCTATGCCGAGCTGGATGCGGAGTTCGACGGCTTCAAGGGACACGCGCTGATCTCCCGGCACGCGTTCGATCAGGCCTGGGGTATGTGGGAGGTTCATCCCCTGGGCGACGAGATCGTCTATCTGATTTCCGGCGACGTGGATTTCGTGCTGTGGACCCTGGAGGGCGAGAAGACCGTGCGCGTAAACCGGCCCGGAAGCTGCGTGGTCGTCCCCAAGGGCGTGTGGCACACCGTGCGGCCGCATGCCCCGACGGCGATGCTGTTCATCACGCCGGGCGAGGGGACGCAGCACGCCGAGGCGCCGACCGCGTTCGTCTGAGCGACGGCCCGCGTCCAACGCGGGCGCGCTGAATTGGAACATCCTGTCTTGTTCAGGAAAATCTACGTTGCTTTGTTTCGAAGTTGGGCACGGCGCGGGATTTTCGCTTGTACCCCGTTCATACCGGGCGTAGGAGAACGGCCTCCCGCACTCCGGCGGGAGCAATGCAGACGGAAAGAGCAATGATGTCACTGAGCATAGTCAACCACCCGCGAGATTCGCGGGATCGACAAAGGGCCTGACGCCGCCTTTCCGCGCGCGTCCTGCCCTCGCACACACAGCTGAGAAAGGGCAGGACCATATGAACAGACTTCTTAAAACATAGGCGAAACGCCGGCACTGATTCTTACGTGCCAAGGCTTCATTCGTTAGGTTCTAAGCGAACCATGCACGCTTTGTTGGACCGGGTTCGGTAATCCCGGCCGTCGCGCCTGGCGCCCGTAATGCGCCTTGCGTGTGTCGGAGCGTGCAGACCTGGGAAGGATCCCAGTCGCATTGAGAGCGACCTCCACCGGTTCGAATCCGGAAGCGTTTTTGCAATGTGATCGCAAAAGCCACCAGCCTGTCACGCTGGCGGCCGATAAGGCCGCGATCGTAAGAAAAAGGTGCCGGAAGGGGGCCCGTTGCCGCCGCCTGTCCGGCGTATTCACTGCCGGCCGGCCGTGGTGACAGGCAGTGCGGCGTTCCGCGCCGCACGGTCCCGCACGCCCCGGACCCGAAAGCCCTCTGCAGGGCATGCCGGTCGGCCATGGCGGTTCGCCGTGACGGGCCGGAGCCCCCTGCCGTCGGCTGCGGGCGACGGGCGGCGGCCCCTGCGGCCCGCGTCCTGCTGCCGGCCCCCTTCCGCGTACCGAAAGTGATTGAGTTTGGAACTTTTCCGTTCCGCACAAGTGCAACTTTATACAGGAGTTAGACCGATGGGTATGTTTGGAGAAGCGATTGCGGACACGGAACTGGGAGTTCTGTTCCGCAACAGGGCCTTTCAGAAGGTCCTGGCGCCCGGGACGCGAACGCATGTCCCGGGGCTGGGGCGAAAGGCGGTCGTGAAGCGGATCGACCTGACCGAAATGCCGGTCAAGGATCCGGTTCTCGAAAAGCTGGCGCTGACGCACGCGGATGTGGTGGCCAGGTTCTTCGTCACCGTGGACACCGGCGACCAGCAGGCCGCCCTCGTCTTCGCGGACGGCAAACTGGTCGACCTGATCGGACCGGGCGAGCGGGCCTTCTTCGCGAAGGGCTTGCGGGAGATCCGGGCCGAGACCGTCGATGCCGCCACGGCGTTCGAGGTGCCCCAGGCGCTGACGGCTGCGGTCACCAGGATGGCGTTCCGCAGGGGGCTGCTGGTCGAGGCGGTGACGATTCCGGCCGAACGGCTGGGCCTGTTGTTCGTCGACGGCGTCTTCCAGCGGCAGCTTCCCGCCGGGCGGTACGCCTTCATCAAGGCGGTCCGCAGGATCGATGTCGAGGTCGTGGATCTGCGGCTTCAGACGCTGGAGGTCCAGGGTCAGGAGGTCCTGACCCGGGACCGGATCGGGATCAGGGCGAACGTTACCGCGCTGTTCCGGGTGTTCGACCCGGAAAAGGCGGTGGCCGAAACGGCCGACCTGAAGGACTTCACCTACAAGGCGATCCAGTTCGCCTTGCGGGAAGTCATCGGCACCCGGACCCTGGAGGAGGTCCTGGGCGACAAGCAGGGCATCAATGCGGCGCTGGCCGAGCGTCTGCAGCCCCAGCTTGAGGCTGTCGGTCTGAAGCCGCGGGCCGTCGGCGTCAAGGACATCATCCTTCCGGGCGACGTCCGTGAGCTGATGAACCGGGTCATCGACGCGGAGAAGACCGCCCAGGCCAACGTGATCCGGCGCCGGGAAGAGACCGCGGCAACGCGGGCGCTTCTCAACACGGCCAAGCTGATGGAGGACAACCCGGTCCTGCTTCGGCTGAAGGAACTGGAGGCGCTGGAAAAGGTGGTCGGCAAGGTCGGCAACGTCATCGTGGGGAGCGGGATGGACGGTGTTCTGGAGGACCTCGTTCGGATCGCCCCGCGCGACAAGACAACGGCCTGAAGCGGGGCCGGATTCAAGCAGGCGGAAGGCCTGCCGGGTCCGGCCCCGTGCCTTTGCGAGGCTGTTACAAGAACGTTCCCGCCCCGGGTGATCCCCGGCAGGCGGGTTTTTCGTATATCCGGCCATGAGGAACTGCATGACTGCGATCGTCGCGGCCTTCGTATTCCTGGCGGTCCCGGCTGGCCCGGCCGAGGCGCGCGGGGAGGTGACGTCGATGGAAGCCTATCTCTGGCAGAACCGCCCCGTCCTGGTCTTTGCGCCGGACGCGGACCACCCGCTGATCGCCGCGCAGCGCGCCGTGCTTGCGGGCGAGGCGGCCGGTCTGGCGGATCGGGAGATCGTGGTGATCGAGATCGTGGCCGGACGGGTGACCGTCGACGGCCGCCCGGCGCCGGGCCTTGCCGGCGACGCGTTGCGAAAGCGCTATAGTGTCAGGGATGACGAGGCGGTTGCCCTGCTGGTCGGCAAGGACGGCGGCGTCAAGATACGGCAGGAGCGTGCGCTGACGGCGGAGGCGCTCTACCCCACCATCGACGCCATGCCCATGCGCCGGCAGGAGATGCGCGCGCGGGGGCAATAGCCCCTTTGCCTGGATGGAGAGGGGCTCATGAGTCCAGGGTTTCCAGCACCCGTGCGGCGCTGTCGCGGTAGTCCTTCTGCTTTTCCGGGCTCATCCGGTCCCAGGTGCGGTAGACCTGGGCGAGGCGGGGATTACCGCGCAATTTCTTCTCGCAGCGGACCAGGAAATCCCAGTAGAGCGGGTTGAAGGGACAGGCGCCGTCGCCGGTTTTCGTCTTCACGTCATAGCGGCAGCCGCCGCAATAGTCCGACATCTTGTTGATGTAGTTGCCGCTGGACGCATAGGGCTTGGAGCCCAACAGCCCGCCGTCGGCGAACTGGCTCATGCCCAGGACGTTGGGCAGTTCGACCCATTCGTAGGCGTCGGCATAGACCGCCAGATACCATTCGTGCACCCGGGCCGGGTCGATGCCGGCCAGCATGGCGAAATTGCCGGTCACCATCAGCCGCTGGATGTGGTGGGCGTACGCCTCTTCCTTGGTCTGTGTAATTGCGGCGCGCAGGCAGGCCATGTCGGTCTCGCCGGTCCAGTAGAAGCCGGGCAGAGGCCGGTCGGCGCCGAAGAAGTTCTCCTCGACGTAGTCGGGCATCTTCAGCCAGTAGATGCCGCGGATGTATTCCCGCCAACCGATGATCTGGCGAATGAAGCCTTCGGCGGCGTTGAGCGGCGCCTTGCCGGCCCGCCAGGCGGCCTCGGCGCGTCTGCAGACCTCCAGCGGGTCCAAGAGGCCGGCATTGATGTAAAGCCCCAGGACCGAATGGTAGAGAAACCGCTGGTCCGTCAGCATGGCGTCCTGGTAGTCGCCGAACGAGGGCAGGGCGTTTTCGATGAAATGGTGCAGGGCCTCGGTTGCCTGTTCGGCGGTGACGGCGAACCAGAACGGTTCCAGATCCCCGAAGTGATCGTCGAAGCGCGCGCCGACAAGGTCGAGGACGGCGCGGGTGGTCTTGCCCGGTTTGAATTGGGGCGGCTGGGGCATGAAAAGGTCCGCCTTGGCCGGTTTGCGGTTCTCGGCGTCGTAGTTCCATTTGCCGCCTTCCGGCGCATCGCCGTCCATCAACAGGCCCGTCCGGCGGCGCATGTCGCGGTAGAAGTACTCCATCCGCAATTGCTTGCGCCCCTCCGCCCAGGACGCGAACGTCGCGCGGGTGCTGACGAACCGGTCGTCGGGCAGAACATCGACGGGCAGGCCGAACCGGTCTGACCAACCTTCCACGGCGGTGAGGACCCGCCATTCGCCGGGCTCTGTCACGACGATGCGCTTTGGACGATGGGCGGCGGCGGCGCGATCCACTTCGCCGGTGAAAGACCCGGCATTGGCGGGGTCGTCCAGGGTCACGTAATCCACATTCCAGCCGGCCCGGCGGAGATCTTCGGCAAAATGGCGCATGGCCGCGAATATGAAGGCGATCTTCCTCTTGTGGTGGCGCACATAGGTCGCCTCTTCGGCCACCTCGACCATCAGGACGCGGTCGCGCACAGGATCGCCCGCCCTCAGCGAAGAAAGGCCGGCCGACAGCTGGTCGCCCAGGACAAGGATCAGGTTTCGTACCGCCATGGAAAACGCCGCCGTTGAAGGGATCGCATCCCTAGTACGCAGCGACCGCGGAATCAAATCAGTCTGCGCGCGGCGTATCTCGTCGCAGGCAGACAGGCGGTTCAATGATCGCTTTCCACCTTGATGCCGTTATCCCGCAACAGCTTGATCGCCGTGACTTTGCGGCCCATGGCCAGGGCCTTATCGAATTCCGCGCAGACGTCTTCGCCTGCCGCCTTGAGCAGTTCGCCGCGCGCTTCCTTCCAGGTCTTCAACCGGATCTTGTTCATGCCCGAACAAGGTGCATCACGACACCGACCACAAAGAGGAAACCCGGGGCGACAAACGGGACGAAGACGAAGTGCCAGGTGCGGGGACCGTGCCGGTCCGCCCATAGCTGGAAGCAGGGCAGAACCACCAATCCGACCGCAAAGCCCAGGAAAACGGCCGGCAGTTCGGCCTGAAGGCCGCCGGAGAACTCGAAGGCAAGCAAGCCGGCCGCGGTGCCGACGACGAAAGGCAGGGCGTACCAGGACCAGAGCGGCAGCCGCCCGGATTTGATGCCCCCGACGATTTCAACGGCGACGATGAGTGCGGCCACGCACAGCCACATGCCCGTCAGGCCTTTCGGCGAAGGCTTCAGCATGCCGACGGTGTCAATAAGGCCGTCCAACCCGAACGCGGCGATGGCAATCAGGACGAGGTAGCGTAGGATTTGAAGGACGTAGTTCATGGCACAGTTACCGAATGGGGGCAGCCTCGCGTGCCGGCGCCGAAAGACAGGGAAAAGAGAGCCGATGCCGAACCATACAGCCTTCACCCGCGAGGACTTCGCGGCCTTCAAGGCGAACGACCGAGACGGTCCGATCCATATGCTTAACCTCGTTAAACTGAAACCGCAGGCCGAGTATGCAGACGGACGAAAGGCGACAGGCGCCGAAGCCTACGCGGCCTATGGACGGGACAGCGAGCCAATCCTGAAGCGGCTGGGCGGGCGGATCGTCTGGCGCGGCCGGTTCGAGCAGATGCTCATCGGCCCCCAGGATGCGGAGCAGTGGGACATCTGCTTCATCGCCGAATACCCCTCGGTCGCGGCGTTTGTGGAGATGATCCGGGACCCGGACTACCGCGCCGCGATGGAACACCGCCAGGCGGGCGTGGCGGATTCACGGCTGGTCCGGACGGCGCCGATGGATGCGGGAACCAATTTCGGCGATCCGACGTCGTAATACTGCCGACGATTGGAATGACAGCGACTCAACGGCAATGAACCGGCGCCGGCGCGTCAGGATGCGGTGCCGGACACCTGGCTGATCTCGACAGGCGCGAGCACGTCTTCGGGCGCGATCTCCTCCAGTGTCCGGACCCGGCCGCCCATGTCTTCGGCGAAGGCGCGCGCGTCTGCGGCATTGGCAAAGGGGACGAGTTCGGGCGCGCCCATGCCGCCTGTGGCGCGCGATCCGACCACGAAATAGGCGGCGTTCGCGTCGATCCAGTTGTTCTGGCCCGGATCGCTCCAGTCCGGGGCCGCGCCCATGTCGTTCACGTAAAAGGCCAGGATATCCGCGCTGCGTTCCTGGGATTTGACATAGGCAATGCCGTCGCGCACCTGTGCGAACCAGACCGGCATCGGCATGCCGGCCAGATGGATCTGGCCCTTGGGTCCCGCGTGCTCCAGCACATTCATCTGACAGTAATAGCCCAGCGCCTCCTCGGTCATCGCAACGGGCCGAGGCATCTCGGTCGCGTCCTCGTTGCAGGCGACCAGAAGGAGGCAAAGCAGGACGGCGAGGATCCTCATGGTTCGATCCTTCTGAACAGGGACCAGGCCAGCGCCATGGCGGCCGGCGGCCACAACAGCATCGCCAGCGGCGGGGCGACTGCCGGCACGGTGTCCGGCGTGTTCGCGAAACCCGAGGACAGCAGGACCGCTTCGGACCCGGAGAGATTGACGATCCGAAAGGCGTCAGCGGGGTTTGCGACCAGCAGCCATGGGAAAAGTTCCGTTGTGAACCAGCCGCCGCCGTCCGCGACGAGGGCGCCCAGAAGACCCAGATCGTATAGCACGATGCCCACCAGCCACAGGCCGATCGCGAGCCCTGCCGCTGCGCCGGGTTGGCGCACGAGGCCGGAGACCGCGTAGCCGAGCCCCAGGAAGGTTGCGCCCAGCAGCACGGCGCTGGCGAACAGCCGGGCGAGCGCGGCAAGGCTTTGCGTGGAGACGTCGCCCAGCCAGGCCGACAATCCGCCGGCCAGGCCAAGCCCGATGGCCAGGGCTGCTGCCAGGATGATCAGGTGCGCCGCGAACTTGCCGATCAGGAAGGCCGCCTTGGAAACCGGGTAGGACAGCGTCAGCGCCAGTGTGCCGCGTTCCAGTTCGCCGGAGATGGCGTCGAACGACACCAACAGCGCGATCAACGGGACCAGATAGACCGACAAAGTCGTCAGGCTGGTGACCGTTACGGTCAGCCGGTCGACGCCCAGCGCCCCTGCGGGCGTGGACCCGGCAAGCGTAAGCACCACTGCAAACAGGGACATCAGGCCGATGGCGATCGCAACCCAAAGGTTTCGCCGCACGACCAACAGCTCAAAGCGGGCGATGTGAACGGCGGCCATCATCGATCGCCGTCCTTCTTGGCGCTGAAGTGGCGATAGAGGTCGTCCAGCCCGGGCGGGACGATATCGATGTCCTCGACCAGATGCCGGACTTCGTTGACGCGCGCCAGTTGCGCCATCTTTTCGTTCTGATCGAAGACCAGTTCGACCGCCTGGCCATTGACCCGGCGTCCGCCCAGGTCGGACGCCAACCTGTCCGCACCGTCTGCCGTGGCGGCGATGCGCAGGCGCATGGGAAGTGCGGCGGCACGGCGCAGGGCGTTCAGGCTGTCGTCGGCGACGAGTCGGCCGTCCCGCAGGATTGCGATCCGGTCCGTGCGCGCCTCGAGTTCCGTCAGGGCGTGGGAGGACAGCAGGACCGCGGTGCCGTCGGCGGCAAGCGCGTCGATGACTTCGTAGAACTCCCACCGCGCCACCGGGTCCAGCCCGGAAGTGGGTTCGTCCAGAAGCGACAGGCGGGGATGTCCCAACAGCGCCTGCGCCAGGCCGAGGCGCTGGCACATGCCTTTCGAATAGGTGGCGATGCGTCGGTCCGCGGCGTCGGCCAGGCCGACCCGCTCCAGCAAATCGTCCGCGCGCGCGGCGGGCTCGCCTTTCAGACGCGCGAAATGGCGGAGCTGCTCCTTGCCGCTGAGGGCGCGATGAAACGCGACATTCTCCGGCAGATAGGCGCTGGCCCGGCGCGCCTCCGCGGACCCGGGCGCGTGGCCGGCAATGGCGATCTGTCCGGCGTCGATCGGCGTCAGGCCCAGCACCAAGCGCATCAGCGTGGTCTTGCCGGCGCCGTTGTGGCCCAACAGCGCGACCCGCTCGCCCGGCTCGACCGTCAGGTCGACGGCGGAAACCGTTGCGCGGCCGTCGCGGCGTTTGGTTACACCCTGGATCTGCAGCATGGTCACGACGGCGCCCCCCAGGCTTTCAGCTCGGGTTCGACCGGCTGCATCAGGGGGTGCCGGTCGACCACGCCGCCGGGCAGCAGGGCGGGGAAGGTGGCGTGCGACCAGCGGATCAATTGAACCGCCGGCGAGCCCAGCAACAGCCGCGCGGACGGCTGGCTCCACAGAACCCGGTCCATGCTGTCGTTGGGGCGGTAGACGGAATCGGCGATGCCGTCGCCGTCCAGGTCGAACGTCGCGTGGTCTGACCAGTAGTTCCCGCGTCCCTCCGCGCTCCAGTCCAGCCAGCGTGTGCCCACATATTTTACCTGGGTCCGGTTCGCCACGAAGGCGTTGCCGGTGATGTCGTTGCGTTCGGACCCCGCGGTGAAATGAACCCCGATGCCGCAACCTTCGAAGCGGTTCCCCTCCAGGCGGTTCTTGTGGGCGTTGTAGATGAACACGCAGCGGTCGCCGATGCCTTCGATGCGGTTGCCGGTGACGTGGCTGTCGTTCGCATAGTTCAGCATGATGCCGTAGTCGCGGTCGCCGGACGACAGGTTGCCGGCGATCGTCACATTTCTGGAGAACATGACGGCAAAGCCCAGATGGTTGCCGATCGAGACATTGTCCGCCACGACGCTGTCGTTTGCGTACATGTAATGGACCGCAAAACGCAGGTCGCGGAACCGGTTGCCGCGAAACTCGTTGCGTTTCGAGGTGTTCACGAAAATCCCGTCGCGACCCCAGCGAATGTCATTGCCGATCACTTTGGACCCGGGCGCGTTCCAGACATAGACGCCGTTGCCGCGGCTGTTCATGCGGTGGTCGCGCCGTCCTTCGATGACATTGCCGGAAACCATGGCGTCCCGTGCGCCGTGAATGTCGACCCCGATCAGATTGCCGACAAGCCGGTTTCCCGTCACCTTGGCGCCGGTCGCCTGTTTCAAGAGCATGACGCCGGCGTCACGGTCGTCGGCCGACGATCCGGACCCGGAAATCGTCAATCCTGCAACCGATACGCCGGGCACGGCGACCGTGACGACCGATCCGCTGCCGTCGCCTTCTATGTGGGCCGCGCCGCCGCCGTCCAGCGTCAGGGCCTTTTCAATGCGGACCGGGCCCTGGTGCCGGCCGGGGGACAGGCGCACGACGTCGCCATCCTGCGCCTGTTCAAGCGCCTGGGTCAGCGCCCCGGGTTCGGCCGGCACGCGGATCTCCGCGGCCTGCGCGCCAATGGGCGCGCAGGCCAGGAAAACCGCCGTCAGCAGCCGGCCGAATTGTCCGGGGCGGCCCGACACTAGGCGGCCCTTGGCTCGACGAACATGCGCCCGCGCATTTCCATGTGCAGCGCATGGCAGAACCACTGGCAATAGTACCAATGGACCCCGGGCCGGTCGGCGATGAAGGTCACGGACGCAGTGGCCTGCGGGCCGACCTCGAAGGCGATGCCGTGATTGCCCAGGCAGAAGCCGTGGGTCAGGTCGTCCACGTCGTCCATGTTGGTGACGTAGATCGTGACCTCGTCGCCCTGTTTCACGCTGAAGGATTCCAGCGAGAAACTGGGTGCAATGGAGGTCATGTAGACCCGGACCTTGTTGCCGTCCCGGATCGGCTCGTCGGCGCCGTCTTCCAGTTCGACACCGTCAGCCTCGGCCTGCTTTCGGGCCTCCTCCCACGTCGGGTCGTCGCGCTTCCAGATGCTGTCGGGATTGACCTTGGAGCGATGGACGATGATGCAGTCGTGCGGCTCGGCGAAGGTCGGGCCATCATGGACCAGCACCGGCGTATCGCTGGAGATGTCGATGAGCTGCTCGTTCTCGGGCTTCAGCGGACCCACATTGATGTAGCGGTCCTTGGAGAACTTGTTCAGCGACACCAGCCACTTGCCATCGGCCTCGTTGGTTTCGCCCATGGAAGTGTGGTTGTGGCCCGGCTGATAATGAACATCGGTCTTGGCCAGGATCGGGTCCACGTTTTCGCCGTTGAACTGCTGGATCGCCTTTTCCAGGTTCCACTTGGCCATCTGGCTGTCGAGGAACAGGGTCGTGTAGCAGTTCCCCTTGCCGTCGAAGGCCGTGTGCAGCGGGCCCAAGCCAAGTTCCGGCTCGGCGACGATGCACGACCGGGGGTCGGCGCCGTCGAAGACCGCTTCGACCTTGTCCACGTCGATCACCGAAACCGTCGGCGACAATTTGCCGTTGATCACCACATACTTCTCGTCGGGCGCGGTGTTGCAGCCGTGCGGGCTGTTCGGGATGGAGACATAGGCGGTGAGCTTAGACCCCTTGCGGCCGTCCAGCACCTTGACGCCGTTGTGGGTCTCGAACTCGCCGGCCGCGACCGCTGCCTCGATCCGCGCGATGTTGAAGATCACCACATGGTCGGTTTCGGACTCGGTCATCTCCGCCACCGTCACGCCTTCTTCGGAATTGTAGCAGGTGGAAAAGGCGTACTTGCCCTGATAATCCGCGTCGCAGTTGTCCAGATTGCCGCTGACGATCACCTGCCAGGCGATTTCCATGCTGTCGCCGTCGATCGCGGTGAAGATCGAGACGTACTTTTCCGGTTCGTCCAGGATCTTGCCGTCGTTGGGCATCGGGATCCGGTGCTCTCCGTTGGCGAAGACGTAGCCGGTCCGCGGGTATTTCTGCGGGCGCAGGCCGTGAATATCGGACGCGTTCGGAATCTCGATGATCTTGTCGCACTTCATGACGTCGCAGCGCACCCGCGCGACCCGGGTGTTGGCCTTGTCGTTCATGAACAGATAGCGGCCGTCATAGGTCCCGTCCGTAAAGGACATGTGCGGGTGGTGAAGATCGCCGTTGTGGTATGTCTCCAGACCGTGCGAGGCGAGGTACGCCTTGGTTTCCTCCATCAGGCCTTCGGTCAGGACCTTCTTGGATTCGTTGGTGATGCCCCAGCCTGTTGCCGAGCACCGGTTGAAGACGGGGACGCGCATCAGTTCGCGCATGGACGGCAGGCCCAGGATGCGCAGTTCGCCGGACTGCCCCGACGACCAGAAGCCGTAATACTCGTCCAGTTCCCCGGGCGCCAGGACGTGGCCGTGTTCCTGTGCGGCGGCGGGAGAAGCGGAGGCCAGGATCGTCGCGGCGCCGCCGCCCGCGGTTGCCGCCGCGCCGGCCAATAGCGCGCCCTTCGCTGGGACGCTGAGCAAGTCTCGGCGTGAAATCCCGCCTTTGCGCTTGTCGTCTTTCATTGCCTTACCTCCGAGTTTGATGTTTCCAGAAGTTGTCAAATCCGGCCCGGCGCTTCGGGCATCGAAGCGTCGGCGCCGACGTCGGGTTCGCCGCGCAGCCTTGCGATGCGGCGGGCTTTCTTGATCATGACCGGACAGATCTGTGTGTCCTGGTACCGGACCTGGCAGTGCAGGCAGTACAGGCACTCGTTCGGGTGGATCTCGCCCAGCGGCGTGATCGCCTGCACCATGCATTCGTTGGCGCAGATGTGGCATGGGTTGCCGCACTGGTGATAGCGCTTCAGCCAGTCGAACATGCGCATCCGGCCGGGGATGGCCAGCGCCGCACCCAGGGCGCAGAGATAGCGGCAGTAGAACCGCTCGATGAACAAGCCGGCCAGAAGCAGTCCGACCGCGAACGCGATGTAGGGCCAGGGCCGCTGGAACTTCAACACGATGGCCGTCTTGAATGGTTCGATTTCGGCGAACTGCTCGGCCAGCGGCAGCGACGCCAGCGAGATCCCGAACAGGCCCAGAAAGATGAGGTACTTGACCGCCCAGACCCGCTCGTGCAGCGGCCAGGGCACGGCGATCTGCGGGATCCGGCACAATTTGGCCAGGCGGTTCGTCAGTTCCTGCAAGGCGCCGAACGGACACAGCCATCCGCAATAGGCGCCGCGGCCCCAGAAGATCAGCGCGATCGCGACCGAGAACCACAGGATGAAAATCATCGGGTCCATCAGGAATGCGTCCCAACTGAACCCGGACACCAGTGCGCCGCCCAGCGCCATCAGGTTGACGATGGACAGTTGCGCATTGGCGTACCAGCCCAGGAAGAACAGCGTGACCGTGAGAAAGCCGATCCGGAACCAAAAAGTGGCGCGCTCGCTGAGTGTCAGGAACCGCTGGCCGAAGAATGCGACGGTCTGAACGCCAAGCATGCCGAGCAAGGCCGCGACCAGCAGGGCATTCTCTTTCCAGATGCGTTGCCACAGCGCGCGCTTGGCAGCGGCCTCTTCTTCGGCATCTGTCTGTGCAACGACATCGCCCGCTTCCGGTGCGGCGCTGGGCAGCGGCCGGGTATAGGCATCCGACAAACCATAGGCGAGGTCGAAGGTTTGGTAGCTTCTTTTGATGGCGCCGATCGGGCGCTGGACAAGCAGTTGGAGCCGCCAGGGTTCGGTCGGCTCGAACCCGGCGTCGGCCGGGATCCTGAATATGTCGATTTCGGTGAAGCTGGGCGCGTCCGTGGGAGCCAGATCGCCCAAACGCCGGTGACCCTTGTCGCGAAAACGCACCGAGAGGTCGCCCTGGATCAACTGGATACGGTCGAAAATGCCGCCACGAACGTATCCAGAGCCTTTAAATGAATACCGCCCACGACCCACCACCAGGATCGCGTGCTCGCCCGGTTCCAGCCATTCGGTGAGGTTCGTGTACTCCGCCTCTCCCAGCAGGCTTTCGCCAATTGCCGGCACGCTGATCAGGGCCGTCTGCATGTCGATGAAGGTCTCCGCCTCGTCGCCCTTCTCGGGCCGCGCCGCCGCCTCCACGTCGCCGGATGCCTCGAAGGCTGCATTGATCTGACCGATATCAAGGGACAGGCGCCGCACGCCGCCGTCGCCCGACAGCGTGGCCCAGTTGCGGCCGGATGCGGCCTCGAGGTCGATCTCGCGCCGCGGCCCGGACGCTTCCAACTCCGGCGCCAGGCCGCCCAGTCCCAACGCACGCGCGACCTTAAGCCCCGACCGGACGATGGAATCGTCGATCACCATGATCGTCACGGTCGCGCCGGAGACGATGTTGAGTTCGTGCCCGGAGCCGCCGGCGGCCGCCTCGGCGACAAGGTCCAGGCCCGCGTAACTCTCGGTCAAAGCTTTGATCTTGCTGTCCGGAATGCCGATCAGGACGATCGGCTCGGAATGTTTGACCAGGTCGGCGGCCAGAATCCTACCGTCCGGGCCGACCGCGACCATCACGTGGATCGGCTTGCCGGAATAGCCTGTCGTGCCGACGAAATCGGTCGTGATGTAGGCGTAACCGACGGTTTCGCCGTCTCTGAGGATCGTCGCAACGGGAATGTCGTCCTGGATCTGCCCGTAGGCGTCGGCGTCGGCAACCATCCGCGCGACCGGGACGTCGGAAAGAAACTGCTCCAGATAGCTTGCCGACTTCGACGGCGCGGCCGCAGCAGGGGACAGCGCCGCGGCAAGAAGGCTGGCAGCCGCGATCAGGACGGCCAGAACGCGGGTGGCACTGGATCGTCCGAGCCAGAAGTTTGGGTAGCGCGGCATGCCCCTCCTCGACGCGCCGGTTTCCGGCCGCCGGATGTGTGGTTCTTTGTTTACGCTATTGGAACGCAGCGCCCGCGCGGCGTACTTGATATTTGTCAGGCCCTATCCTGTTTTTTTTGCCCCGGTCTGGGTATGACCTGCATCAATGGGCCCCGAGGTTCGGCTATCCTGGCCGGGAGGCGCCGGCCAGCTTCTCGTAGAGGCGTCGCACCGCATCGAAGGCCGCCTTCTTGCGGGTCTTGTCGCGGTCGATCAGGCCTTTCAGATTGTAGCCGCGCTGAAAGGCGGTCTGCCGCCGCTCGGTGCGGAAGTCGTACAGCAGCCAGGGGAAGAAACCCCGCATGTAGGGCGCGTCACGGACCGTCTTGAACTGCGTTTCCAGGACATGGGCCTGGTGCGCCTCGGAGAACAGTTCGCCCGGCGCGCCCATGCGGCCGGTCACCGCTTCGGCGCCGCACTCGGTGACCATCACCGGCCGGTCCGGGTCGGAATTCTCCAGGAGGCGTGCCAGGTCGGCGAAATCGGGTTCGTACCAGCCAAAATACTCATTAAGGCCGATCACATCGAGCGCGTCGGCCAGGCGGTCCTCGATGCGGAATCGTTCGCGATTGATCAGGCAAGCCGCGGTGACCAATCGTGTGGGGTCGGCCGCGCGCGCCGTCGCGGCGAGACCTCGCATGAAGGCGAACCGGGCGTCGGTATCCGCATTCTCGTTTCCCACGCCCCAGAAGATCACGCTGGCCCGGTTGGCGTCGCGGCGCATCAACTCGCGAAGCTGGTTCTCCGCGTCGGCGAAGGTGTCGGGGTTCTCAAAGTCGATTGCCCAATAGACCGGGATTTCCTCGAACAGCATCATGCCTTCTTCGTCCGCCAGCCGGGCGACCATCTCATGGTGCGGATAGTGGGCGAGCCGGATGCAGTTGGCGCCCAACTCCTTTGCATGGGCCAGCCGGCGGCAAATGTCCGCTTCATCGGTGCATTTGCCCAGGGTCACGTCGTCCTCGTGACAGCAGATGCCGCGCAGCCACAGCGGGTCGCCATTCAGAAAGATTTCCCGCCCTTCAACCCGGATCTCCCGGAACCCCACCTTGTCGGTAACGGTATCGCTGCCGCAGGTAAGAATCAGATCGTAAAGCTGCGGCCTTTGCGGCGACCACAGATCGGGCCGCGCTTCAATTTCCAGCCGCCCGTGTCCGTGCGAAACGGGTACTGGGACATCGATGCCCAGCGCCGGCACTGTCAGCCGAGCTTCGCCCTCGTCCGGCCTGGAAAGCTCCACTTCGGCGATGATGCGCGAGCAGCCGCTGTTCGGCACCAGGGCGACCCGGAAATCGCGAATGAAGACCTCCGGGACTGTGACCAGTTCGATCTCACGGTAGATGCCGCCGTAATTGAACCAGTCTGTATGGTGCATTGGAACGCGGTCGGGCCGGCGTCTGTTCTCCACCTGGATCTGCAGGCGGTTCTCGCCTGCGCGCAGGTGCGGGCCGAGCTCCACGAAGAAGGGCGTCGATCCGCCGCGATGGGCGCCCGCGAAGCGACCGTTCAGAAAAACGCGCGCTTCGTAGTTCGCCGCACCGATGCGAAGAAAAAGCCGTTCGTCCGATACCAGTGGCGGCGAGGCGAAGAAGCGCGTGTACCAGGCGGATCCCTCGAAATAGGTCCATTCGGGCTTCAAGACGTTCCAGCAGGACGGAACGGGCGCGGTCTGCCAGTCGCCCGCGTCATAATCGCGGGGCACCGACCACTCGCCGGGATCGCCGGGGGAGTCCAGGTACCATTTCTGCCTCAGCCCCTCATCGAACAGGTCCAGCACGAAGCGCCAGTCGCCATCCAGGCTAACGGTTCTGCGGCCGCCCATGAAAACCATGTCGCGCCAACCGACGCGACCCGTAGAGAAATCGTCCGCGTAGTCTTCCGCATGCAGGTGTCGATAGGGGTCTTCGGTCATGTGCGCCGCGCCGAGGATGCCGTTCCACAGTAACCGATGCCGGTGCGACATCACCGGCAAAAAAAGGGGCACCCAACGCCGGGTGCCCCTCAATCCTTCGGCTGTTAAGCCGTCAGCCCATCAGGCCGCCATCGTCGCGCGAGATCGCGATGATTGCGGACCGCGGCACGGAACTTCCGCCGCCGGGCCAATGGCTGTTGCCTCTTTCGCCCGGATGCTGGATGCCGATGAACACGGTCTTGCGGTCCGGGCTCCAGGTGATGCCGGTGACTTCGCACTCGTTGGGGCCGACCATGAAACGCTTGATCTCGCCCGTCTCCGGGTCGGCGACCAGCATCTGGTTGTTGCCCATGCCGGCGAAGTCGTCCTTGTTGCTGTAGTTCCCGTCGGTCTGGATCCACATCAGGCCGGTGGAATCGAAACCGAGGCCGTCCGGCGAGTTGAACATGTTGTCCGCCGTGACGTTGTCCGATCCGCCGTATGCATCATTGTGGACCGTCGGGTTGCCGGCCAGGACGAACAGATCCCACTCGAACGCGTCCGCCGTGTGATCGCCGCCAACGGGACGCCAGCGCACGATCTGGCCGTAGTTATTTTTATCGCGCGGATTCGGGCCGTTCGCCGACGTATCGTCGCCGCCCGCGTTCGGCTTGACGCCACGGTTCTTATTGTTCGTCAGGCAGCAATAGACCTCGGCCTTGTTCGGGTTCGCCGCAACCCATTCCGGCCGGTCCATGGTGGTCGCGCCGACCTTGGAGGCGGCCTGCCGGGTCATGATGCTGACCTCGGCCTGGGACGCCATGCCGGTGGTCGCCGGCGACAATTCCATCCACTGGCCGGTCATCTTGTCGTCGAACTTGGCCACATAGAGCCTGCCGCTTTCCAAGAGGTCCGAATTGTCCCCGCCTTGCGAGTAGGTTCCGTCGCTGACGAAGCGGTAGAGGAACTCGCCGCGCTCGTCATCGCCCATATAAACGACGACCTTGCCGTTGTTGGCGATCACGACTTCCGCGTTCTCGTGCTTGAACCGGCCCAGCGCCGTGCGCTTCTTCGGCGTGGAATCGGGGTCCATCGGATCGATCTCGACCACGTAGCCGTTCCGGTTCGACTCGTTGGGATGCTTGGAGATGTCGAACCGCTCGTCCGCCGTGGCCCAGGCATAGCCCCAGTCCTTGTTGCTGACGCCGTACCGTTTCATGTGGTCGGTCGGCTCGAAGCTCTCGTCGCTGGAGGAGTAGTAGCCGTTGAAGTTTTCCTCGCAGGCGAGATAGGTGCCCCAGGGCGTGCGGCCGTTGCCGCAGTTGTTCCAGGTTCCCAGCGACTGGACACCATCGGGATCCGCGGCCGTCTTCATCAGGTCGTGGCCACGGGCCGGACCGGTGATTTCCATCGGCGTGTCCGCGGTGATCCGGCGGTTGAAGGGCGAGTCGATGACGACGCCCCACTTGCCGTCGGTCTGGGCAATCTCCATCACCGACACGCCGTGGGCGGCCTTGCCCTTGCGCACGTCGTCGGCATTCTCCGGCAAGCCGGACTCGCGGTTCCCGTAGATGATCTTGCGGTTGGTGTATTCGTTGTTGACGGTCAGGACGTAGTGGCCCTGGTTGTAGAACAGCGCCATGCCGTCGGTGTTGTCGCCGAACGCGGTCTCCTGGCTGGCGCCCGTGCCCCTGGTCGCTTCGTCGAAATCAGGCGCGTTCGACCACAGCGGATCGCCCCATCTGACCACGATATGCCAGCTATAGCCTTCCGGCACGGTGATATCGTCGTTGCCGTTGGCCGTTACCGCCTTGAAGCCCAGGCGGGATGCGGCGCGCGCGACGACGGGTGTCAGCGCGGTGGTTCCCATGACGAAGGCGGCCGTGCCCAAGGCGATGCCGCGGCCAAGGAAACCGCGGCGGCTCATGGCGCGGTCCACGATCTGGTCGAACTCCGTCACCTCCGGCCCCGGATTGATCTGCTCGTCAAACTCGTCAAACGACAGCTCTGTCGAACTGGTGTCTGTCATGCTTTGTACCTCCCGGTGATTTACAGCTTGCGACGGCCATACGTCGCAATACGACTTTCGGGGGGGATAATGGGCTTGTGTAACAGCCCAATGACATCACCCGCCCCTGCTAAACATTATCGCACCTTCACGATCTGTCCCATATGAATGTGACCATGGGGACAACGCCTTGACGCGTGATAAGACCGGCCGGATTATGGCGTCGGTCCGTTCGAGCCAGGAACATGAGGCGCTGAGCGATGAGCGATAACCTTGTCATCCCCCGCACCAAGACACGGCCCAAGGTCCAACGTCCGCGCCTGCACAAGGTGATGCTGCTGAACGACGACTACACGCCGCGTGATTTCGTCGTCGCGGTTCTGCGCGCCGTGTTCGGCGTCGGCGACGAGCAGGCTTATCGCGTAATGATGACGGCGCACACCCGCGGCGCCTGCGTTGTGGCGGTCTATACCAAGGACGTTGCGGAAACCAAGGCGAAGGATGCGACCGATACGGGGCGCAGTGCGGGCTATCCGCTGATGTTCACCACCGAGCCGGAAGAATAGCCGCGCGCGATCCCGTCATTGTTATCGGCCGTGACAGGAAATCCTACGCATCCGTCACATCTGGCGGTAGGTGCCATCGAGATCTGGGAGTGAAAGACCTATGTGGCGGTTTCTAACGATCTTTCTGTCGGGCGGTGTCCTCGGGGCGGCCTTCGGTGTGGCCGTCGGGTTCTTCCTGTTCCCTTACGTCTTCCCGCCGCCGGAGGCGGCCGAAACTCTGACCAGTGCCGAACAGACCGAGGTCGTGGCCAACGGAACCTTCATTCATGCCGACCCGTCCGACCCCATCCACTACGGGTCCGGCGGCGTGACGGTCTATCGCGAGACCGTGTTCCTGGAAGCCGATTTCGAAGTCGGGCCGGGCCCTGCCTATCATGTCTATCTCGTGCCGACCGCAGAGGTCCGCGACGAGGCCGCGGTCAAGGAGGCGATGTTCATTGATCTGGGCGGCTTGCGCGCCTTCAAGGGCAGCCAGAAATACGCTATCCCGGCGGGCGTCGATCTTGCCAACTATCAGAGCGTCGTCATCTGGTGCCGGGAGTTCGGGGTCCTGATCTCGCCGGCCGATCTGCAGTTCAACTGACGTGCGCACGACCGGTGTTGTCGGCCAAGGCCGAGCAGGGGAAAACCAGCAGTGAAGCGCCACCGAACGCCAGGGCGGTGCGGACACGGTCCGGTCGGCATCCAAGGGCGATTGGTCTTGGGTTTTCAGGCGCAAGGGCATAGATTACCGAGTAACGATGAGCCGCCGAAAAGGTGGTCGACGGAGGCATGCGGTTGAACGCCGGCGGTGTGTTCTTTGGTGTTCTGTTTTGACGAGTTGACGTGTGCCTGATGAAAAGATTTCTCTGTCCGCCGACCGACACTTCCTTTCCAGCCGATGCGCACAGGCGCATCAGGCGCGGTTGGAGCTGTTCGGGTTCAGGCCCCGCTGAGCGCTGATGTCTCTGGAAACGGTCCTTTCAGCGCTGTCCGGGTTGCAGGCCGCCTGGACAATTGCCGTTGCCTTCCTGATCGCCTTTGCGGCGGCCTTGGGACTGGCCTGGTGGATCCGCCGGCGCGGCGTCGCGCGGCTGTCGGAAGTCGCCGGCGAACTGCAGTCCGCGAACGAGGAGCTTGCCGAATCCCGCGAACGTTTGTGGATCGGCGAACGTTTGGCGCGCGTTGGGACCTGGATCTGGGACATCCGGGAGGACAAGGTCTCCTGGTCGGACGGTTGCTGCGAGATCTTCGGGGTCGCGCCCGAGGAATTCGGCGCGACGTTCGAGGCGGCGCATGCCCAGATCGACGAGAACGACCGGCCAAAGATCATCGCTGCGATCGAGCGCGCCTTGAAGCACGGCGAGCCTTATCACATCGAAGCGCGCGCCCGACGCCGCGACAACGGCGAGGAATTCTTCGTTGAATCCTTCGGTGAGCTCGTGCGCGACGCCAAAGGCGCGCCGCACGTCCTGCGCGGGTCGGTCCAGGATGTCACGGCCAGGAAACACATGGAACGCGCGCTGAAGGAGAAGGAAGAGCGGTTCCGTACGGCCGCAAGGCTCGCAAATGTCGGCCATGTCATCTGGGACGCGATCGATGACCGGTGCGTGCATTGCTCCGGCGTCTATGCTGCGATCCATGGCGTCACGGTCGACCAATACATGGTCGAAAGCTCAGCACTGGAGGGTGGGTTCTCGTTCGTGCATCCCGACGACCGGGAATAGTACCGAAATGCTTGCAAGTCTTTGCGGCAGGGACAGAGTTTCCACCTGGAGTACCGTGTGGTTACGCCGGGCGGGGACACGCGCTTTGTCCGTGAAATTGCGGAGCCGGTCTTTGACAAGAACGGTCGCGTGGTTCTGGAGAACGCGACCATACAGGACATCACGCCGATCAAGCTGGCGGAGACGGAACTCAGGCGCGCAAAGGAAGATGCCGAACTGGCCAACCGGGCCAAGTCGGAGTTCCTCGCCAACATCAGCCACGAACTGCGCACGCCGCTAAACTCGATCATCGGCTTTGCCGAACTGCTGTTGGAGGAAAGAGCCGGCGGCCTGGAGAACGACAGGCAGCGCGAATACCTGTTCGACATCAAGCAGTCGGGCGCGCTTTTGCTGGAGTTGATCAACGACATCCTCGATATCACCAAGATCGAGGCGGGCGAGACCGTTCTGGACGAGGCGGAGCTGGACGTTCCGGGACTGCTGCGCAATTGCGTCCGCATGATTACCGAAAAAGCCTCCATCAAGGACCTGCGGATCGAAACGGACGCCATTGCGGAGATGCCGCGCCTGTGGGGAGATTCGCGCTGTTTGAAGCAGATCGTGCTGAACCTGCTGACCAATGCGATCAAGTTCACGCCCTCGGGGGGGACGATTCGTATCGAGGCGGGCGTCGGCGAGGACGGCAGCGGTTGGATCCTGGTCGCGGACACCGGTATCGGCATCGCCAAGAAGCACTTGCGGCGGGTCATGGAGCCGTTCGAGCAGGTTGCGGGCAGTCAGACCCGTGCGCACCAGGGAACCGGCCTGGGTTTGCCGCTGGTCAAGTCTCTCACGACTCTGCACGGCGGCGGCGTCAGCATCGAAAGCGAGCTCGACAAGGGGACCGCCGTCACCATCCGGTTCCCACCCGAACGAACCCTCGCCCCGCGGCTGGCGGGCTGACGTCTAGTCGGCGGTCTCGACCGCCTGGGCCGTCGGATAACGGGCTTCCGGCTGGGCGGCGGTCAGCACCGTCTCGACGTCCTCATGGAAGAAGCGCACGTTTTCGCCCTCGTGAAGCCGATAGCGGGTTTCCGAGACATCGGTTTGGACGTCCACGATCGCATCGGCGATCTGCAGGCGAAACCGCAGAGAAGACCATGGTTTCGGCGGGCGCGGACGAAACCGGACTTGCCCGTCGGAATCCCTCAGGCCGCCGAAACCGTGAACCAGGGCCATCCAGCTTCCTCCGATCGACGCGATGTGCGCGCCGTGATGCACGTTGCCGCCCACGTTGGACAGATCCATGCTGGCGGCGAAGTCGAAATACACCAGCGCTTTGTCGGTATAGCCGATCTCGCTGGCGATCGCCGACTGAATGCAGACCGACAGTGACGAATCGTGCGTCGTGAGAGGATCGTAGTAGTCGAAGTTGCGCTTCTTTTCGCCCAGATCGAACCGATGCCCCATCAGAAACAGGGCCAGGATCGTATCGGCCTGTTTGATCACCTGGTGGCGGTAGAGGTTCAGCGGGTGATAGTGCAACAGCAGGGGGTACTTGTCCTCGGGCGTGTTTGCGAAGTCCCAGACTTCTTTTTCCAGAAAGCTGTCGTCCTGGGGATGGATGCGGCGCGTTTCGTCGTAAGGCAGATACATCGCGTCGGCGGCGGCGCGCCATTCGGCCGGCTCTTCAGCAGACAGTTCCGTCTTTCGCAGCAGGGCGCCATAGGACTTGGGGTGTTCCGCAGCCAGCCCGGCAATCGTATCGGCCGCATAACGTAGGTTTTCCTGCGCCATCAGGTTGGTGAAGAAGTTGTTGTTCACGACGGCGGTGTATTCGTCGGGTCCCGTAACGCCATTAATACAGAACTGTCCATTCTGCTCATCGGAGTAGAATCCCAGATCGACCCACAGCCGCGCGGTTTCGACCAGCATTTCGGCGCCATAGTGGTGCAAAAACTCGGTGTCGCCTGTGATGTCCACATAACGCCGGATCGCATACATAATGTCGGCGTTGATATGGTACTGGGCAGTGCTGGCGGCATAGTAGGCCGACGCTTCGTCGCCGTTGATGGTGCGCCACGGAAACAGCGCGCCGCGGTGGCCAAGTTCCTGCGCACGGGCGCGCGCGCGGTCCAACATATCGTAACGATGCTTCAGAATTCCGCGCGCCACCCGCGGATTGGTGTAGATCAGGAACGTCATGACGTAGATTTCGGTGTCCCAGAAATAGTGGCCTTCGTAGGCCTGACCGGTGAGACCCCGCGCGCCGATGCCGTGACCATCCACGCAGGCCGACGCCTGCATCAGTTGAAACAGATTCCACCGGATGATCTGCTGGGTTTCCGGGGCGCCTTCGATCACGACGTCGCTGCGGTCCCAGAAATCCGCGACGGCTTCTTCATGCGCTGAAAGCAGGGCCGGGAAACCGACTTCCATGGCCCTGTCCAGGGTCCAGGCGGTCTGCGCCAGCATCTCCTCCGGCGGTCTTACGTCGCTGTAGTGATAGGCCAGGAACTTGCTGATCCGGACAGGTTCGTCGGCATGGGCCTGGACCTTGAACTCCACCGCGGCGAAATCGTCGCCGACCTGGGTGTCGACGGAATACGGGCTCTCGGTTTCGATGGCGTGATCCATGCCGCAGCCCAATGTCAGCCCGGATCGCCTGGTCTTGAAGCTGAAAACCGAGCGGCAGTCATCGGACCAACGGCCGACCGGCGCCAGCGCGCCGGCTTCGACGCCTTGTCCCAGCCGCGGGTCGCTGGAAGCTTCGGGCAGCGCCTGCCGGTTGACCAGGCGCGACCAGACGGTGAGGTTCGCGTCGCTTCCCAGCGGCGTGATTTCAACCTGCATCGCGGCGAGATGACGGTTGGCGAGCGAGACGAAGCGCGTGGAGGTTATCCGGATCCGTTTTCCGCCTGGCATCGACCAGACGATGTCGCGGATCAGCTTCCCCTTCCGCATGTCCAGCCGGCGCGAGTAGCTGTCGATCTCGGCCTTCTCCACGTCGAACGGCTCGTCGTCCACATACAGCTTGACGATCTTGCCGTCCGGGCAGTTCAGCATGGTCTGGCCAACCTCGGGAAATCCGTAGGCGGTCTCGCCGTAGATGATCGGCCTCAGTTCGTAGAACCCGTTCAGGTAGGTGCCTGCCTCGCCGATCGGGTGGTCCTCTTCGTGGCTGCCCCGCAGACCGAGATAGCCGTTGGCAAGCGCAAAGACGGTTTCGGCCTGCTGCACATACTCGCCGGTGAATTGCGTGGTTTCGATCGCCCAGGGATCGACCGGAAACAGATCCTTCGGGGGGTTCAGGCGATGACGCAGCATCTGGCAGCTCCCATTCTGCGAACCGGCCGGCCGGCCGGCGCTCAGTCCTGCGGCGATTCCAGTTCCGACATGTCGCCGACCACAATATCGGCGCCCGCGGCCGCAAGGGCTTCGCGTCCGGCGCCTCGGTCGATGCCGATGACCAGGCCGAAGCCGCCCGGTTTGCCCGCCTGGACGCCGGCAACCGCATCTTCCACGACCGCGGTCTGAGCCGGGTCCGCCGCCAGCAGGGCGGCGCCCGCAAGGAAACTGTCGGGCCGGGGCTTTCCCGCCAGTCCCTGGGCTTCGATATCGTTGCCGTCGATAATCACCTCGAACAAGTCCTCCAGACCGGCGCGCGCCAGGATCGGCCGGCAATTCTTGGACGACGAGACGCAACCTACACGCCGGCCACTGGCGCGCAGGGCGCGGACGATCCGCACCGTGGCGTCGAAGACCTCGACGCCTTTTTCGTCCATCACCGCGTTGAAATGGATGTTCTTGCGGTTGCCGAGACCGCGCACGGTTTCGGCATCCGGGGGATCGTCGCTGTCTCCTTCCGGCAGGCTGATGCCGCGGGATTCAAGGAACGAGCGCACGCCGTCGTAGCGCGGCTTGCCGTCGACAAAGGTGACGTAATCGTCGGGCAGGCGAAACGGAACGAACGCGGCCGAGTCCGTCGCCCGCTCGCTCAAGTACGCGTCGAACAGCCGCTTCCAAGCTTCGGAATGGACGCTGGCGGTGCGGGTCACCACGCCATCGAGGTCGAACAGATAGGCGGCCAGTCCCAGCGCGTCGGGATGGTCCTGGCGCCCGCCCGTGTCGGCAGTGTCGGACATCACGTCGGAATCCTGCAGTTGTTGCGCTTGGCGCGCCGCCATCGCACCCCACGGGCGTGCCGGTTCCGAGACTGGTGATTAACGCCAATCGGGTCAAGCCCGATCGCGGGTGCCCGCGCATTGAGACTTCCGTACCGCCCCGAATCGCTTAAGATTTTCTTATCTTGAGGAGTGCCATGCTTGCGGGCCGAGCCGTGGCGCGCCGCATACGCCGGAGTTACCGGCAACGCAGAGGGAGCCGGGACGACAAGACATGAACGACGACGTGCCCATGGCGGGCCTTCCGCGAGACGCCGACTTGCTGATGCCGAAATCGGGCGCGGTGGTCGGCGACCTTAATCTCGGCGTGATCGGCAATTGCTCCTTCAGCGCGCTGGTCGACGAGCGTGCGCGGATTGTCTGGAGCTGCCTTCCGCGGTTCGACGGCGATCCGGTGTTCTGCAGCCTTTTGAACAATGGCCGCGGCGACGAGGACGGCGGATATTTTGAAATCGCCGTCGAGGGCCAGGTCAAGAGCCGGCAGTTCTACCTGGACAACACTGCCGTGCTGGTGACCGAACTGGAGGATGCGAACGGCTCTATCCTTCGCGTCACCGATTTCGCGCCGCGTTTCTCCAACATGTGGCGGGTCTTTCGGCCGCTGATGATCATCCGGCACCTGGATCCCGTGGTTGGCAAACCGCGGGTGTGCATTCGCCTGCGGCCCAAATTCGACCACGGCGCCCATACCCCGGCGATCACGCGCGGGTCCAACCACATCCGCTATATCGGCCCGGACGTCACGCTGCGCCTGAATACCAACGTGCCGATCGCATACGTCCTGGGAGAGCAGCCGTTCCTTCTGGACCGCCCGATGGACATGATGCTGGGGCCGGACGAGTCTCTGGCCTCGCCGCTGGTGGAGACCTGCCGGGACTTTCAGAAAAACACGATCCACTACTGGCGCGACTGGGTCCGTCATCTGGCGATTCCGTTGGAGTGGCAGGACGCGGTGATCCGGGCGGCGATCACGCTGCATCTTTGTCTGTATGAAGAAACCGGCGCCATCGTGGCCGCCATGACCACCTCCATCCCCGAGGCCGAAGGCACGGAACGGAACTGGGACTACCGGTTCTGCTGGCTGCGCGACGCCTATTTCGTCGTGATGGCGCTGAACCGGCTCGGCGCGGTCGACATCATGGAGAACTATCTGCGCTACGTGAGCAACCTGGTCACCGATACCGACGGCGGGCATCTGCAGCCGGTCTACGGCATCGCGCTGGAGCATGAGTTGACCGAACGGATCGTCGACAGCCTGGCCGGCTATCGCGGCCATGCCCCGGTTCGGGTCGGCAACCAAGCCTACGAACACCTGCAACACGACGTCTACGGCAATGTGGTGCTGGCGGCGACTCAGGCCTTCTTCGACAAGCGCCTGTTTCGCCCCGCCGATGCCGGCGACTTTCATACCCTAGAGAAGGTGGGCGAACGCGCCTTCGCCCTGCACGACCAGCCGGATGCGGGGATGTGGGAGCTTCGAACGAAAGCCAAGGTCCATACATCGAGTTCGATCATGTGCTGGGCGGCCTGCGACCGGCTTGCCAAGATTGCGGCGCATCTTGGTTTCAAGGACCGGGCGCGGGAGTGGCGCGCAAAGGCCGACAAGGTGCATGGGACGATCCTTCGCCGGGCCTGGTCGGAGGATCGCGGCATCTTCGTGGAATCCTTCGAAGGCACGGAACTGGATGCCAGCCTGCTGTTGATGGCCGAGGTCGGCTTCATCGATCCCAAGGACCCGAAGTTTGCAGCCACCGTCGATGCCGTCGCGGACACGTTGTTGCGCGGCACGAACATGTTCCGCTACGTGGCGCCCGACGATTTCGGAGAGCCCCACAACGCCTTCAATATCTGCACCTTCTGGTATATCGAAACGCTGGCCCACATGGGCCGGGCGTCAGAAGCCCGGAAACTGTTCGAGGCCATGCTGGCGCAACGCAACCATCTGGGCCTGTTGTCGGAGGACCTTCATCCCGCGACATCGGAACTGTGGGGCAACTACCCGCAGACTTATTCGCTGGTCGGGATCATTAATTCTGCGATGCAGCTCAGCAAGGCCTGGGAAGAAGTTCTCTAGTCCTTTATACCTACCGTGGATATGGGACGTCTGATCGTCGTATCGAACCGCGTCAACATCCCGCAGCCCGGGGTGGCGGCGGCGGGCGGTCTTGCGGTCGCACTACAGGCGGCGCTGCGCAAGTATCACGGCATTTGGTTCGGTTGGAGCGGGGAGGTGGTCGAAACGACCAACTCGTCGATTCACCGGATCGAACAGGACGGGATTACCTTCGCGACCATCGATCTGGGCGTGGAGGACCATGACAACTACTACAACGGCTTTGCCAACCGCACGTTGTGGCCGCTGTTCCACTACCGCACGGATCTCACCTACTACGACCGCAAGTTCGACAGCACCTATTTCAGGGTGAACGCCCTGTTCGCGCACGCCCTGGCGCCGATGATCGAACCGGACGACGTGATCTGGGTGCACGACTATCACCTGATCGGCTGCGCCGAGGAGCTGCGCCGGATGGGCTTCACCAACCGGATGGGGTTCTTCCTGCATATCCCGTTCCCGGCGGCAGAGGTGCTTTTGACGCTGCCCAACCACGAAGCCCTGGTGCGCGGCCTGTTCGGGTTCGACGTGGTCGGGTTCCAGACCGAATCGGACCTGAGGGCGCTGCAGGAATACGTCATCTACGAAGCCGGAGGCTTCGTCGACGAGGACATGCGGATGACCGCGTTCGGGCGCACCATTCGCGGGGGCGTCTTCCCGATCGGGATCGATGTGGACGAGGTGGTCGATATGGCCGCCACCGACGAGGCCGAGGCCCACCGCAACCGCATGTTGCAGTCGATGGCGGGACGGAACCTGATCATCGGGGTCGACCGGCTGGACTATACAAAGGGGCTGCCGAACCGCTTGAAGGCGTTCGAACACCTGCTGGAGGCCTATCCCGAAAACCGCGGCAAGGTCAGTTTGCTGCAGGTGGCGCCGTCCAGCCGCATGGACGTGCCGGAATACGTCGATATCCGTCAGGAGCTGGAATCCGAATCGGGCCGGATCAACGGCCGCTTCGCCGAATTTGACTGGGTGCCGATCCGGTACCTTAACAAATCCTTCACCAGGGCCGCCCTGACAGGGCTGTTCAGGGCCTCTGCGATTGGCCTGGTAACCCCTCTGCGCGACGGCATGAACCTGGTGGCTAAGGAGTACGTGGCGGCGCAAGCCCCTGAAAACCCAGGCGTTCTGGTGCTTTCGCGCTTTGCCGGCGCGGCGCACGAAATGGATGCGGCCCTGATTGTAAATCCCTATGATACGGATGATGTGGTAGATGCCGTGCAACGGGGCCTCAATCTTGCAGTCGAAGAGCGGATCGAACGCTGGCAGAGCTTAATGACGACCCTTCGCGACCAAAACGTGCATGTATGGCGGGACAATTTCGTGGCCGCCCTGAGGGACGCCCGTGCAACCGCGCTGGGCGGCCCCGCCCCCCGGCGGGCGCCAGTGGACGAGACCGTCTGATGGTTTGGCTCCGTGGACTGAGATCGGCCCGTGGGATGGCCGTGGCCGGCGTGTTTGCGTTGGTTGCGGCGGGCTGCGGCGGACCAGATCGCCTACGAGATAGACACCGGCCGGGGCCCCGGCGCGGTCAGCGCCGAAACCGACGTCTCCTTGTTCGCGCGGGTCTATGACCGGGTCCGGCAGGACTATGTGCGCGAAGTCGACGATGCGGTCCTGGTTCGCGCGGCAGTGAACGGCATGCACGAGGCTTATCCCGACCCTGATGCGGCAACGGACCGGGAGCTGGTCGAGGCCGCGATCCAGAGCATGCTGCAATCGCTTGATCCGCACAGCGCCTATCTGGACCAGGCGGCGTACCTTGCCACGCGGCAGGTGACCAAGGGCTCGTTCGGGGGCCTCGGCGTGGAGGTCACGATGAACAACGGCGCCGTCCAGGTGGTTTCGCCGCTGGACGACACGCCGGCGTCGCGTGCCGGGCTGGTCAGCGGCGACCTTATCACCCATGCGGACGGCAAGTCCCTGGAAGGCTTGTCGCTGGCGGATTCCGTTTTCCTGCTGCGCGGGGAACCGGGCAGCCCGATCACGCTCACCATCGCCCGCGAAGGCCATACGCCGTTCGACGTGACCGTTGTCCGCGAGATCATCCGCGTCCAGACGGTCCGTTGGCGGGAAGAGGGCGATGTCGGGTATATCCGGATCAGCGGGTTCTCCAGAAACGTCTCGGTCGAGCTGCGCGACGCGATCGAGGCCTTGGAGGTTCAGATCGGCCCCCGCCTTGCCGGGTACGTGATCGACCTGCGCAGCAATCCCGGCGGTCTGCTTGACCAGTCCGTGGAGGTCTCGGACCTGTTCCTGGAGGAAGGTCTGATCGTCTACACCCGGGGGCGCAACGACAGCATGGATTTCTTCGCCCGCCGCGGCGACATTGCAGACGGCAAGCCGATGGTGATCCTGATCGACGGCGGGTCCGCCAGCGCGTCTGAGATCGTCGCCGGGGCGCTGCAGGTCCAGGGCCGGGCGGTCCTGGTGGGGACCAAGAGTTTTGGCAAGGGATCGGTGCAAACGCTTTTCCCGATGGGCGAAGGCGATGGCCTGAAACTAACCGTTGCGCTGTATTACACGCCTTCGGGCCGGACCGTCGACGGCGGCATCGCGCCCGACCTTGCGGTGGAGTCCGACCCCGACCGGGACGGCGACGAGCAGCTTGAGCGTGCTTTGGAGACGTTGCTGCGCCTGGCCGGAAGAGGCCCCAAGGTGGGCATGGCCCCGGCCAATGACAACGGGGCTGCGGCCGCGGGGACAGCGGTAGCGCGCTAAAACGCTGGCCTTCCCGAGATCGGACGCCAATCGCGCTGAGCAGCTTCAGACGCGATACCTTGAATCCCCGTAATCGCTGAGCCTCTTGCCAGCTGCGAGCTGTTTGCTGGAACCAGGGCTAATGGGCGTGTGCGTCCATTTCCTTGACGATGGCCCGGAACAGTTCGTCCGCCGCGGACCTTGGGTCGGGACCGGGTTCCTTTGTTTTCTGCGCGGCCTGTTCCGCCCATGCAAGCTCTTGTTCGATGAAGGCGTCGATGATCGCAAAGCGCGGCCCGTCACCGGTCTCCTTGGCCTGGCTCTTCAGCATGAGCAAACGGTCCAGTTCCGCCGTCAGGTCCGAGGGCAGGTCGACACCTGCAGAGAGCTGCTGAAAGTTCATTGGAGGTATGATCGTCGGATGCAGCCGGGCCCAACGGACAGCCATCGCCGGCCGCACCACATATAGGTATTTCTTGAGATTGACCTGTTCCTTGCCTTCCATGTAGGTGGCCCATTGTCGCTTGCCGAGTCTGCGATAGTGTTGAAGGCAGGCCGGTCCGTGCGCCGTCCGCTGCGAAAGGTCGATCAGACGCCCGCAGACGGTCTCGTTCCAGATGTAACGGATCGGGCTGGACAGCCATTCAAGCAAGACAGGATTGGGCTTGATTATCAGACCCAGCGCCTTGCGGATGTCCCAACCGTTGATGTCGTACGGGTCATCGATGGGCAGTTCGATGATATCCCGGGCCGGCCTGGTGGAAAGATACCAGTGAACCGGACGTGCGTAGACAAAGCGTACGTCATAGTCGCTGTCGGGCGACGGGAATCCCCAGGCACGGCTGCCGCTTTCGATGGCGAACAGGATGCGGACGCCTTCGCGGCGCTCCACGGCGCGCAGCCTCTCCAGGATGGTCTCTCTGACGTCGCTCGCGATAGCGGGTTCTGGTTCCGAACTGTTCATGGAAGAGCCGATGCCTTGACCCCGGGCTCACACCAGCCTCTGGCTGGCGGGCAGGTCCGGCAACGTCTTGTCGATGGCCGCTCGATCCGGCTGTGCCCGCTGGGCGCCGCGGCTGGTGCAGCAAAGGCCGCCGCCGACCGCGGCGCGCCGCAATGCCAGTTCCAGCGGCGCGCCTTCGTCGATCGCCGCCGCGAAGCCGCCGACGAAGGCATCGCCTGCCGCGGTGGTGTCCACCGGGGCGATCGGCAGTGCCGGGATCGACCAGCCGCCTTCCGGCCCGAAGCACAGCAGCCCCGCGCCGCCCAATGTCATGATGCAGGTGTTGGAATACTGACGCGCCAGAGCCCGCGGGATCTGTGTCGGAGCCTCCGTCGTCAGGCCCACCTCGTCCGCGATGGCGACCCCTTCCAGTTCGTTGACGATCAGATAGTCGATGGCGCCCAGGATGTCGTGCGGCACCATCGCAGCCGGCGCCACGTTGAGGATGACCCGCGCCTTCCGGTCCTTGGCCCGCCGCACCAGAGACCAGCTTTCGGCGGGCGTCACCTCCATTTGAAGGAGGACGACCGTGTCCGGACCGAGGTCGGCATCGGGAACCTGGGACGCCCGGGTCGTCAGGTTGGCGCCTGCGTCGAGCGCGATCGAGTTTTCGCCGGCGGAATCGACCCAGATCGACGCGCAGCCGGTGTTGGTGTCGCTGGTCGCGACCCCACTGAGGTCGACGCCGCGCGCCTTGAGTATTTCCAGGCTGGCTGGACCGAAATGGTCGTTACCGACCTGGCCGTAGAGCTTCACCTCGGATCCCGCCAGGCGCGCCGCCAGCGCCTGGTTCGCGCCCTTGCCGCCCGGCGAATACATGGCGCGGTTCGACAGCAGGGTCTCGCCCGGCTTCGGCAGCCGGTCCAGCTGCATCATGATATCGATGTTGATCGAGCCCAAAACGACGATCATGGACGCCTCCCCGCTTACCCTGATGTTGGATAGCGGTCCGGCGCGGTTTCGTCCAGTCGGGACCGTGGAACCGGAAGGGCGGGTTCAGGCCGCTACGGCCGGATAAAGCCGGTTCAGCTCGCGCCCCAGGAAGGCCGCCACCGCCTCCATGCCGGCGCCGCCCGTGCCGGCCAGCCCCGCCCGCTGTTCGGCGCCGCCGTTGTAGTTGGTGTTCGTATTGACGTCGTAGGTCCATGCCGTGCCTTCGGCGTCGATGACGATCTCGATGCCGGCCACCTCAACGCCGTTGGCGGCGAGAAACCGCAGGTGCCCCTGCTGAACCGGGTCGCGGAACCCAGGCAGGACCGTGAACGTGGGGCCGTCCGGCACGAGAAGGGGGCGTCCGTCGATGTCGCAAGCGTCGGCCGGGCACAGCTCGAAGCCGTGGCTGGTGTCGACCTGGACCGCGTACAGCAATTCTCCGTCCACATACTCGTTGCGGATGATGAAGGGCCGGGCCGGTGCGATGTATTGCTGAACCAGGATGGTGCCGTCCGGACCAAGATCGAAATCCGGCGCCTCAAGCAGCGCCCGCACCTCCGCCAGGTCGTCGCAACGGGTCACGCCCAGGCCCTTGCCGCCCCGGTTCGGCTTGATCACCAGGGGGTAACGCGCGCCGGTTGCGATTTCCAGCGCCTGGTCGGTGCCCAGGGCGGCGGCGGTCCAGGGCACCCGGACGCCGGCTGCCGCCAGCGCCGCATATTGCCGGAGCTTCGAAATCTCCAGGTCCAAGGCGCGGCCGCCATTGACCACGCGGCGCCCGTGTCCTTCCAGCCAGGCCAGAACGCCGGCTGTGTATTCCGGCGCCGATGCGTGTCCGCGGGTGTGGGCCGAAGCGCTCATCCGGTTATAGAAGATCCCGTTCGGCGGTTCCCGGGTCAGGTCGAAACGACCGCCGGCCATGTGCCACTCGGCAAAGGGCAGGTTTTGGGCCGCGAAGGCCGCGCGCAGGGGCGGAAGCCACTCGTCGTTCTCGTGGATCACGAATATTTGCGGTTGCTTCATGTCGCACCCTCGTCACTTGCCCCGCTGTCCTGGGCTATCCTACTCTCCTGTTCCCAGGCATCCAGTCACGCCGGATCAAGCTCTTGAGAAAGATCAAGTGAGAGCTAGTCCGGTCGGCATATAATTAAAGGCCTGGGAGGCAAGGAAAGCACAGTGACGAACTCCGGAAACTCGCCAGAAAGCCGCGATATCGCGCGCCTGCTTCACCCCTACACCAACATGGTGGCGCATGCCGACCAGGGCCCCATGATCGTGACCGAAGGCAGCGGCGTGCATGTTTATGACAACGAGGGGCGGGCTTATATCGAGGCCCTGGCCGGCCTTTGGTGCACCTCGCTGGGGTTCGGCGAGCCGCGTCTCATCGCCGCGGCGACCGAGCAGATGCGCAAGCTGCCCTATTACCACCTGTTCGCCTCCAAGAGCCACGGTCCTGCAATCGAGCTGGCCGACCGGCTGGTGGAGATGATGCCCTGGCCGATGCAGCGCGTGTTCTTCCAGAATTCCGGGTCCGAGGCGAACGACACGGTCGTCAAGCTGGTCTGGTATTACAACAATGCCCTGGGCCGGCCCGAAAAGAAGAAGATCATCAGCCGCCTGAAGGGCTATCACGGGGTGACCGTGGCGTCGGCCAGCTTGACCGGGCTGCCCTATTGCCATCGGGACTTCGACCTGCCGATCGCCAATATCCTGCACACCGACTGCCCGCACCACTATCACTATGCGGTGGCCGGGGAGACCGAGGAGGAGTTTGCGACCCGGCTGGCCGACAACCTGGAGGCCCTGATCCTGGACGAAGGGCCGGAAACCGTGGCCGCCTTCATCGCCGAGCCGGTGATGGGCGCCGGCGGCGTGATCGTGCCGCCGAAGACTTATTTCGAGAAGATCCAGGCGGTCTGCCGCAAATACGACCTTCTGGTCATCGCCGACGAGGTGATCTGCGGCTTCGGGCGGACCGGCAACATGTTCGGGTCCGAGACCTTCGGCATCACGCCCGACATCGTGGTCCTCGCCAAGGCCCTGTCATCGGCTTATCTGCCGATCTCCGCCGTCGTGATGACCGAAGAGGTGGCCGCGCCCGTGTGCGAGAACACCGGGCGCGTCGGCGTGTTCGGCCACGGTTACACCTACAGCGGCCATCCCGTGGCTGCGGCTGTGGCGCTGGAAACGCTGAACATCTACGAGGAACGGGACATCCTGACCCATATCCGACAGGTGGCGCCGGTGATGCAGGAGGGCTTGCGGGAGCTTGCCGACCATCCCCTGGTGGGCGAGGCCCGCGGCGTGGGGCTGATCGGCGCGGTGGAGATGGTGCGCGACAAAGCCACCCGGGCCAAGTTCGATGCCGCCCGCGGCGTCGGCGCCTATTGCGGCGCAAGGGTCCAGGAGCACGGGGTTATCGTGCGGCCGCTGTCGGGCGACGTCATTGCCCTGTCGCCGCCGCTGATCATCAAGGAAGACGAGATCGGGCAGATCCTGGCTGCGATGCGGGCGGGACTGGACGAGACCTGGGAATGGGTACAGACGTTCGACGTTGAACAGGCGCAAAGCGCGGAAACCGCCGCCTAGCGGAGAGACAGAGACATGAAGCACAGGGACAGGATTCACGAAAAGCTCGCTGCACTGCGCGAAGAGGGCCGCTACCGGGTCTTCGCCGAGCTTGAACGCATGGTGGGCGACTATCCCAACGCCGTGCGGCATGTGGATGGCGATGTCCATGACGTCACGGTCTGGTGCTCGAACGACTATATGGGCATGGGTCACAATCAGACCGTGATCGAGGCCATGCAGGCCGCGCTGGAGAAGTACGGCACCGGCGCAGGCGGCACCCGCAACATCTCCGGCACCCACCACATGCATGTGCGCCTGGAGCGGGAACTGGCCGATCTGCACCACAAGGAAGCCGCCCTTCTGTTCACCTCGGGTTATGTCGCGAACATGACGGCGCTGTGCACGCTGGCGGCCGAAGTGCCCGGAACGATCGTCTATTCCGACGCCGGCAACCACAACTCCATGATCGAGGGCATCCGCCACGCCAAGGTGGACAAGCGGATCTACAAACACAACGACCCGGCCGACCTGGAACGCCTGCTGGCCCAGGACGATCCGGACCGGCCGAAGCTGGTGGCGTTCGAGTCCGTTTATTCCATGGACGGCGACATTTCGCCGATCGCCGAGACCCTGGACGTGTGCGAGCGCTACGGCGCGCTGTCCTACCTGGACGAAGTGCACGCGGTGGGGCTGTACGGCGAACGCGGGGCGGGGGTCGCCGAACACGACGGCGTGATGGACCGGGTGGATATCGTGCAGGGCACGCTGGGCAAGGCGTTCGGCGTGGTCGGCGGCTATATTGCCGGCGATGCCGACGTGATCGATTTCGTGCGGTCCTACGGCGCCGGTTTCATCTTCACCACTGCGCTGCCGCCGGTGGTGGCGGCGGGCGCCCTGACCAGCGTCCGCCACCTGAAGACCCATCCGGAGATGCGCACCCGGCACCAGGAACGGGCCCAGCGCCTGAAGGACAAGCTGAAGGCCGCCGGCATCCCGACCATGCCCAGCGTCAGCCATATCGTGCCGGTGCTGGTGGGCGAGGCCGCCTTGTGCAAGCAGGCGTCCGACATGCTGCTGGACCGGTTCGGGATCTACGTCCAGCCGATCAACTATCCCACGGTGCCCAAGGGCACCGAACGCCTGCGCCTGACGCCCTCGCCGCTGCACGACGACGCGGCGATGGACCGGCTGGTGGACGCCCTGACCCAAGTCTGGAAGGACCTGTCGCTCAGGCCGGCGGCTTAAGGAGGCCCCTCTCCCCAGGGGGGAGAGGGGTTGGGGTGAGGGGGTTCCGCTTTCTGGAGTCGAGACTCCACCGTCGGACACCCGAACCCCCTCATCCGGCCCTGCGGGCCACCTTCTCCCCCCGGGGGAGAAGGGAAAGTGTACCGATCACGAATAACTGCGAACGGTTCGCAAATTGACATGGACCGTTAACGTTCCCGCACCTATATTAGGGTCAAGAGGGCGACAATCGGAGCGGGTCTCATGTATCGCGACAACACTTTGATCCCGGCAGAGGCGATCAGACTTGCCGCACTGGGCGAGTTGTTTGGCGGCGCGAAGACCTATGGAGCGCTGGCTTCCAGCATTCGCCACGTGGTGGCGCGCCTGGTCGGCCCTTCGCTGGACCTGTTGGGCTCGTCCCTGGAGGTTCTGCACCTGGAGGGATTGATCGCGCCGGTCGACGGTGGCGAAGTGGGCGAGGACACCTTGTTGACCGTCACCGACGACGGCCGCGCGCTGTTCGCGCGGTTGATGGCGTCGGCGGTGCGTGCGCCGATGAACGACGTCAGCCGCCTGGTGATCGCGCTCAAGCTCAAGTACCTGGCGCATCTGGACCCCGAAGAGCGGAATGCCCAGGTCGACATGATGATCGAGCTGTTCGAGGCCGACCGCAACCGTCTGGAAGACCTGCGCCGGGGCGAGGACGCCGGCCTGTTGACCCAGTGGCTGGACCTGGACATCGCCCAGGCCGAGACCCGGCTTTCCTGGCTGAGGGGCCTCAAGCAGGCCTGACCCCCGGGGCGTCAATCACGCAAGACCTTCTTCATTGCGATCCGGTTCCTTTGGCGACCGGTCTGTGACCAGCCGTTGCGCGTGTAAAGGCCGATCGTCTCCGGCATGCCGGCGTGGGTGTTGAGGCGCATTTCGGGAAAGCCGAGGCGCAACGCCTCGGTTTCGGCGAGGTGCAGGAGTTTCTTGCCCAGACCCTTGCCCCGGTGATCCGGATGCACCGCGACATTGGCAAGCTGCATGAACCCGTCGCCCAAGACCAGGACCAGTCCGGCGACGATTCTGCCGCCGGCTTCGGCCACCCAGACGTCGTGGCGTTCGATCTTGCCGGCGCAGTCCGAGGTCATATCCGGCAGGTCGTCGAGGCGTGCGCTGTATTCGGCATAGGCCGCATCCAGGCATTGGCTCAAGCCGTCTGCGTCGGCGGGAAGTGCTTTGCGGATCGTGCAGTCGTCCATTCGTCAGATCGTGCGGTGATCGGATCGCGACCCGACTATATCACTGCCTGTTCCAGTTTTCCGGCCAACGGCTGTAGGTCCCGACCATCGCCCACAGTGGCGTGCCTTGCGGCGCCTGCAGCGCGAGCGCCTGAATCAGGAAATACTCGACCACGATGTTGGCCCGACCGTCGTCCACCGCCAGGAGCGTGCCTTTCGCTGTGGATTGGGGCAGGAAACAATCGCCGCTTTTCAGAGAGGCCTGGAACGCCTCTTCGTCGCCGGCCTGCCAGGCGGAGATGCCAGCCTTGAGGCTCTTCACGTCTCTGCAGAGCAGCGCATTAAGGTGGATCAGGATGTCCTCGGGCATGGCCGCGCGCGACCGATCCGCCGTCGCCGTCCATACCAGACCGAGCAGGACCAGCCCGGACAGGAACCGCACCATGAAGCTTCTCCTTCGCGAACTCGGATAATGCAAGAATCTCAACGCATTATCATTCCGCCAGGGAACGCTAAAGCCGACACGGTAAAGAATGGTTAACGCGCCGCCGCCGCTTGCGCGGTCTTGATGGCGGTCAGTAGACGTGTTGCCCGCCGGTGACGAAGACCTCCGTGCCCGTGACATAGCCGAAATCGGCATTGGAAAGCTGGTAGACCGCGCCCGCGACCTCCGCCGGCGTGCCCATCCGGTGCATGGGGATGCGGTTGATAAGGGGTTCGTATTCCGGGCCGACCATCTCGGTCTCGATCTCGCCCGGGGCGACGGCGTTGACCCGCACGCCCAGTTCGGCGAACTCCACCGCCAGTTCCCGGGTGAGCGCGGAAAGCGCGGCCTTGGAGGTGGAATAGGCCGAGCCCGCGAAGGGGTGGATCGCATGGCCGGCGATGGAGGTGATGTTGACGATGCTGGCCCCGCCGTCCTTGGCCCCCCGGCCCAGCGCGGCGGCGAACCCCCGGCACAGCGCCAGCGGCGTGAAGAAGTTGAGCTCGTAGACCTCGCGCCAGCCGGCGATGTCGCCGTTGAGACAGCCCAGCCGTTCCTTAAACGGTGTCTTGGGCGAGACCGCGGCGTTGTTGACCAGCGCATGGACGGGTCGCTGGCCTAACAAGTCGTTGACGCGATGCACAAAGGCCTGGACCGAGTCCGCGTGGAACAGGTCGGTCGGGAAGTGGTGGGTCCAGTTGGGGTCGGCCTTGCAGTGTTCGGGGATGTCCTCGCGCGAACAGGTGATGATCCGCCAGCCCTCGTCGGAGAAACGCTGCACGGTGGCATGCCCGATGCCCCGGCTTGCGCCGGTCAGCACCAGTGTCCTGCGGTCGTCGTCCATGGCCGGACTTTAGCGCGTGCGCGCGCCCGTGCCAGCCCCAAATGCGGCGGTCGGGTCAGGCGGCGCGGCTGTGCATGGCCAGGAAATGCGCCAGCACGTGGTGCAACTGCTCCACCCGTTCCTCGTTGCCGTGCGCCTTCGCCTCTTCGATGTCGTCGATGATGATCCGGCGGATACGCTTTTCGCCGTCGGTGGTCTCGCACAGGTAGTTGCCCAGCTCCAGCGCGATGATCTCGGGCACATGCTCGTGATGGGCGATGGCCCGGATTTCCTCGTCCGACAGCGGGCACAGGCCCTTGCAGCCCTGGTAGGGCAGCATCTCGACCCCCCTTGGTTA
>Ga0056115_1000118_pt1 | contig 40658 bp, 41 predicted proteins | sample WorMetOlspDAHAB1_FD_77007 | JGI IMG/M metagenome (GOLD analysis project Ga0056115, IMG submission 77007) | Marine gutless worms symbiont microbial communities from Max Planck institute for Marine Microbiology, Germany - Olavius sp. DAHAB.1 ...
CCGGTCCGGGCCAGTGCAACGATCTGCTCCCTGAATTCCGCAGGGTACGGGTTCCTCGTTCTCGGCATCGGGACACTCTCCTCTAATGGTCAAACTGTGTCCATCAAACCGGGGGAACTCCAGACACGCGCGATGGCACCTGTATACGAGACTATATCCACGTAAGCGACTTGGCCTTCGCCCATGTCCTCACCTTGGAGCATATTATGCTCCACAGGACAAACCTTGTTCTCAACTGCGGCTATGGGAGAGGGTTTTCAGTAAGAGAGGTTCTTGATGCAGTTGGACGCATTTCGGGGCGTCCGCTATTGATAAGAAGCGCCGAGCGGCGCCAGGGGGATCCCGTCGAACTAGTGGCGAATGCGCGCAAACTCCGAGAACTGCTCGGCTGGCAGCCTAAATACGACGATCTTGACGTTATTGTTAGAACCGCACTTGACTGGGAGCGAAACAGGCATAGGGCATCCCAAGAAATGCACAGATAAGGTAATCGCCTGAAACTGCCGCCCCGTGCACGCGCGTGGGGTCTGATTAGGCGGCTTTCTTCGTTTCGGCTTTCTCCATCTTCCTCGCTCCTCTTGGCTTCGGCAATTCGTCGGTGAACGCCTTGGCCGGTGTTCTGCCGTTCATGCTGCTGCTCTGTGAGGGGGGGCCAGGATCTTTCGCACTTTGTTCTCGGAGCTGGTGGCTGACCTGGTCAGGCGATCATCTCCTTCTGCTTCAAGAGCTGCATGTTCCTGTGACGTCTGGTAGACCACTTGGTCTCGGCGATGTGCCTCAACCTGGCCGCAGCCAGCTTGAGGGCGGATTGGTCGTCTGGGAACGCCCCCACACCACGCGGGTTCGCCGTCTGATCTCGCGCATGATCCGCTCCAGCGGGTTGTTTGTCCGGATCCGGCGCAAGTGCTTGTCGGGAAGTCGGTGGTAGGTCAGCGTCTCGTCCGCGGTTTCCTCGATCCAGTCGGCCACGTTCTTCAGCCGCATGGCCTTGAGCTTGGTAATGACTTCCGCCGCCTTGGCACGCGCCGCCGCTTATTGCAGGTCCAGCGCCACCCGGAAGCCCACGTCGTAACGGTGCTTCTTGGAATAGGTGACCCGGTTCGCCGACCGTGTCGTCGGCGGCGTCACGTACCACGACCCGCCCCGCAGAACCCGCGCATTGCAGTCGCCGCCGACGGTCCAGGCCGACCCGTCTGTGGGCGCGCCGTCATAGGTCGCGTGCTTGCAGTCCTCGGTCCATTCGAAGACGTTTCCCATGGTGTCGTGCAGGCCGAAGGCGTTGGGTCGATAACTGCCCACGGGCGCGGTGTTGACATAACCGTCCCGGCATTCCGCCGTGGTCCAGTGGCTATGCACGTCTTTGGCCGTCAGGTCGGATACGTTGGCATAGCTGCATCCGACGTTTACGTCATCACCCCAGAAACGCATCGTGGTCGTCCCGGCCCGTGCCGCATACTCCCACTCCGACTCCGACGGCAGGCGATATCGTTGGCCGGTCGTGGAACTGAGCCATTCGGTATAGGCCTTGGCGTCGTTCCAGCTGACGCAGACGACGGGCTGGTTTGCAGCCACTGAGTATCCGGGCGTACGCCAGGTCGTGCCGGCATCCGTTGCCCATGTGCCCTCGTCGTTGTCCCAGGTATAACCTCGTCGTTGTCCCAGGTATAACATTGGCCGTCCGGGCTATAGCCGGTCTGGTTCACGAAGGCCGAGAACTCGCCCATCGTGACTTCGTACTTGCCGATCGCAAACGGGCGCTGGATCGAAACCCTGTGCACCGGTCCCTCGTCATCCTGGCGTCCGCTCTCGGACACCGGCGAGCCCATCGAAAAGCTGCCCGCGGGCAGGGTGACCATCTCCGGACAGAAAGGACAGTCCCGGAATACCTCGCCCGGCTGACGGGTCTGGGGGAAGGCGCCCACCGCGGGCGTCGCACCGCCTTGCGCCCGCTCGGTCAAAAGCTTGCCGAAGACATACCCGTTGGCGCCGCCGGCGAGCGCGATCTGATACCAGTTCTTGTTTTTGACCTTGCCGGTGACCGACACCTCGGTTCCGGGGGGAAGCGTGCCGACCTTGTCGAACTCGGTGCTGGGGCCGCTGCGCACGTTCACCCGGCCGGCGCCCACGAACATGGTGGTGTCCTGCGGCTCCAGCGCGATCTCGGGCGCCAGGGACTGCCGCGGCGCCGTCGACAGCCCCTTGCGTTCGGGGAAACTGCCGCCGGTCGCGGCCGCCAGCACCACCTCCGGGCTGCCGGTCAGGCTGGCGTCCTGCTCGCGGCCGAACTCCCGACGGGCGGCCCGCGTCATTTTCCTGTCCAGGTAGGCCTTGACCTCGCCGGCGGTGATCTGGCCGTCGCCATCGCCGTCGGCGCCGCCATAGACGGCGTCCAGAAGGTGACGGGTGAACAGGCCATGGCCGGCCTCGTCGTCCCAGCTCGCAAGCTGGCTGCCGCTGGCGGCGGTCAGCACGGTCAATCCCTGCGCCGTTTGGGGCATCTCCGATTTGACGAACACCGGCGATGCCGAGCGGATCAGCATGCCCTGGGGACTGTCGCCGGAAAAACAGGCATCCAGCATGACCGTGACAGAGCGCGACTCCAGCTTGCCGAGGTTCTCGTACAACAGGTCGATGGGGTAGCCGTTCAGCTCCGCCGTGTCGGGGTTGGCGTTTGACGGCAGCAGATAGCCGCGGCCATCGCGCTGTCCTGGCACGCCATGGCCGGAATAGAAGACCGTGATGTCGGAGCCGCCGGCGGGATCGATATAGCGCCACAGCTTGCCTTTGTGCGACTGAAAGTTCCCGAACGTGGTTTCAAGCTGGGCCTTCGTGGCATCGCGCAGATCGATGATGTTATCCGGGTCGTAGCCCAGAATGTCGATCACGTATTGACGTACCGCGTCGGCATCCCTGTGGGCATAATCCACATTCGGAACGCGGCCCTCGTAGGTGCGATTACCGATGATCACCGCGACTGCATCAGGGTTGGACGCGGCCTGGACCGCAGCAGCAGCAAAGATACAGGCCGCAAGCACGCCAAGGACAAAGGTACGTAACATACAATCAACCTCCCGCCAGACCCCTCAATATGGCAGGTTTGGGCCCGAAATCTCAAGATCGGGATCAGGTGGCGCGATTGCAAGGATCGCACCGCGACCGATATCAGGGATTTGCCCGCCTATTGGGGTTCGGGCGGCTTCAGGCAGTCGCCTTTAGGTTCCAGGTCTTCCCGCTCGGACGGGTGGAATCGAACCAGCAGCTTCTTCGGCAGCGACCGCCTGTGGACCCGGTGCCGCTCCCGGTCGGTCAGGTAGGTGTCCACCGGCAGGCGGGCGTCCTTGAACATGATGCCGAAGGAATGAAAATCGAAGAAAGTGGCGTGAATCGTCGTCGTGGGAAACCGCCAGGTCATGTCCGCGATCCGGGCCTGGCCCGGCTGCCGCGGCCGAAGGCAAAACCTGTTCGCCGGCCCGTATGCGACTTCCAGGGCCGCCTTCACGTCCTCAAAGCGGAAGCGGTTGGAATCCTCGCGTCGGCGTTCCAGCAGCACCTGCTGCAAGGCCTCGGTCCCGTCCTGCATCTGGAAGAAGGCGCGAAAGGACAGGTCGCCCACTCTGGCATCGTGAATGGCGCGGGTCGCAAAGGCATTGCCGTATTCCCAACGCCCCGGCAGCCGGGCCAGCCGCGGCCCCAGGGCCGCGTCCAGCTCCGTCTCGGTCATCCCCCAGCGCGCGCCCTCCCAGCCGGCCACGTCGGCCGGCCTGGCGCCGCCAAGGGCGGGCGGGCTCCAGGCGGCCGATAGGCATAATGTCAAGGCGACAACCGTCGCTTGTACAGGCGGAGTGAGGCGCATTGCCCGCCTGTTTTAGCAGGGATCGGTGATCGGCCGCAGGCGGGTCTGCGTAAATTACTTGTGAAGCGAAGGGGCAATTCTGGCCTGAAGGAACCACAGGACAAATGGAACGCTTTATCAAGGCTCTGGCGCGGCGTGTGCGCCGAACCGCTATCGGAGTATCGATCACCATGGGATTGTCTACCGCCGCGATGGCCTCTTCGGCGCATCAGTTCGACTTCACGTCTATCGACGGCAAACCTCTGCCGCTCAGCCAGTTTGAGGGGAAGGCCGTCCTGGTGGTGAACACGGCCTCGTTCTGCGGCTTTACCGGACAATATGAAGGCTTGCAGGCCTTGTGGGAGGAGTACCGCGACCGCGGACTGGTGGTCCTGGGCGTGCCGTCGAACGATTTCGGCGGGCAGGAGCCGGGCACGGCCCAGGAAATAAAGGCCTTCTGCACAGTCAATTATTCAATCGACTTCCCGCTGACCGAGAAGGTCACCGTCAAGGGCGCGGACGCGCATCCGTTCTATCGCTGGGCCGCGGACGAGCTTGGCGTCATGTCCAAGCCGCGCTGGAATTTCTACAAGATCCTCATCGGCCCGGACGGCAGAGCGGTGACCTGGTTCGCTTCGACCACGAAGCCGCAGTCCGGCAAAATCCGCCGTGCGGTGGAGCAGGTGCTGACCGAGGCGCTGTAGCGCCGGTCTGCAGGGGCTATTCGCCGACCACGCGCAGCCGGTCGCGACGCTCGCTGCCGGAATAGGGCGCCCGTTTCCGACGGCGGTCCGAACCCACATAACCGGGCGATTCAATGAACGAACGCCGCGGGTCCATCGCCCCTTCGATCGCGGACAGAAGTCCCTCCGGCGTGATCGGCTTGCCCAGGAACTCGTCGATTCCGGCGTTCCGCGCCTTGGCTTCCATCGCCTCGTCGGCATAGGCCGTGATCATGATGATCGGAATACGCCGGTAGGGGCTGGTGGGCCCGCGCCGGATACGCTCGGCGAGGGCCATTCCCGTCATCGGCTGCATTGCGTGATCGATGATCAGAAGATCGGGGCCGAACCGCACCGTTTCGGCAAACGCGCTGGCGCCATCGCTGCAAATATTAACCTCGGCGACGCCGAGGCTTTCAAGAACCGATACGACGATAATCCGCATGAACGGGTCGTCATCGGCGATCAACACCTTTAGGTTCGAGAAGTCGATATCCACTGGATCCCCAATGTCACATAGAGACTACGGTATCATCATAGTGTGAGTCGTACAGCGCCGTCCACAGGACACGCATTGGTTTGTGCCTTCCTCGAAGCCTAGCAGGCCTTTGTTAACAGAGTGGTATGACTGGCATTTCCGAATACACAGAACTCGACGCCACGGGCTTGGCCGCGCTGGTGCGCGACGGCCAGGTGTCGGCATCGGAACTGGTCGAGGAGGCGATCGCCCGCATCGAGGCGCTGAACCCCGCCCTGAACGCGGTCGTCACGCCCATGTACGAAGAAGCCCGCGCCGCCGCTGCGGGGCCGGTACAGGGGCCGTTCGCCGGCGTGCCGTACCTGATGAAGGACCTGTTTTACGCATCCGCCGGTTCCCGGCTGACCAACGGCAGCCTGTTCTTTCGCGACTATGTGCCCGACTACGATTCCGAGATGACCCTCCGGACCCGGCGAGCCGGTCTGATCACGGTCGGCAAGACGAACGTTCCTGAATTCGGGCTCGCCCCGATCACCGAGCCCGACGCGTATGGCCCGACCAACAATCCCTGGGATCTGTCCCGGACCCCGGGCGGGTCCAGCGGCGGTGCGGGGGCGGCAGTTGCCGCGCGGATCGTGCCGATGGCGCAGGCAAGCGACGGCGGCGGTTCGATCCGGATCCCCGCGTCCTGTTGCGCCCTGTTCGGACTGAAACCCACACGCGCGCGCACGCCGACCGGACCCTACGACACGGACACCTGGCTCGGCGCTTCCGTGGGCCATGTGCTGACGCGATCGGTGCGGGACTGCGCCGCCATGCTGGATGCGCTGTCCGGTCCGGAACCGGCCGCCGTCTATTATGCGCCGCCCCCCGAACGCCCGTTCCAGGACGAGGTTGGTAGCCCGCCGGGCAAGCTGAGAATCGCCTACACGGCAGAGCCCTTGCTGGGCGAATCCGTCGATCCCGAATGCGTGGCTGCGTTGGAACGCTCCGTTGATCTGATGCGCGCGCTGGGGCACGAGGTTCGCCCGGCGCGCCCGCACTACGACCGGCGGCGCGTGCTGGACGCGTTCGTGCTGATGGCCGCCGCGGGAACCGCGGTCAATATCAAACAAAGCGAGGAGGTGGTTGGACGAACGGCCAGCCACCGCGACTTCGAGACGGAGACCTGGTTGCTGTCGCTGGTCGGCACCCGGCACGGGGCCGATGCGTATGTCGACGCCATGTCGACCATGCGGGCCCTGGCGCTGATCTGCCATGCTTTCCTCCAGGACCACGACGTGCTGATGACGCCGACCCTGGGGCAGCCGCCGATCCTGACGGGGTCGGTGCGGGCGAAGGGCGCAACGGCACTTCTGCAAAAACTGCTGGCGCGATTCGACCTGGCGGCACTTGCCAAGTCGTTGCACGGCATCGATCCCACCGCGCGGCGGATTTTCGATTTCATCCCGTTTACGCCGCTGTTTAACATGACAGGCCAGCCGGCCATGTCGGTTCCACTGGAATGGACGGAGGACGGGTTGCCGATCGGCATCCAGTTCGCCGCGCGGTATGGCGACGAGGCAACGCTGTTGCGGCTTGCGGCGCAGCTGGAACGGGCGCGCCCGTGGGCGGACAGGAAACCGCCGGTCTGCGCGGGCGCGTGACCCGCGTTATTGTCGTTTGCGGAGCACGGCGACGGCATCGGCGAAGGTTTCCAGCGCATGGCTGCCCTTCGGCGACAGGGCGTAGGTGCCGCGGTCGACCCGGTCAAACCAGCCATAGACATTGCGCTGCATGATCTTGGCCGCGTCTCCGATGCCCGCCTCGCGCAATCTGGCCAGCGGCAGGGGCCCTTCGCGATCGATGGCGTCCGCGCAAGCCAGAGCCGCCTGGCGGTAGGCCGTGATCACTGGCCGGCCGGCGCTTCCCCCGGGCGTGGGGTCGCCAACGCGTTCGAAGAACTCCTTCAAAAGCCGTGTCTGCCGGTGCTTGTTCCGTCTCGGTTGGTAGATTGCCGGATCCAGAACGGGTTCGACCGTTGCCTGCGCACCGTGCGGACGGACCAGCAAGAGGCCAAGTCCAAGCAGGCGACAGAGTTTGCAGATGCGCCGCCGCTCGCGCCGCCACAAAGACCGCGGTCCAGGGTCCGCAAAAGCCAGATAAACGGTGTCCGACAGGGCCAGCCGGTCGACCGCCTGCAGCAGCAGCGCCAACTTGAAGGTGGCCTTCAGTTCCACGATGACCGGTGGCTCTTCTCCGCGCACGGCGACCATGTCGCAGGCACCGATCTCGCCCTTGACCGCATAGCCCTGGGATTGAAGAAACGCCTTGATCGGCTGGTAAAGCGCGGTTTCGCGCAGGTCGGCAGGCATCACAGAAGGCCGACGCCCCTGAGGTCGGCCTCCAGGCGCTCGGGTCCGGTGAACTGGACGGCGTGCATTCCGATGGCACGGGCGCCCTCCACGTTGGTTGGGCTGTCGTCGATGAAGATCGTGTCGCCGGCCTCCAGCGCGTTTCGCTCCAGCAACAGCCGGTAGATCGCGGGATCCGGTTTGATGATCTTCTCATCGCCAGAGACCACGATGTCGATGAAAAGGCCGAACCACGCGAAACGCCTCTGCACCAGCGCGAACTTCTCGGCAGAGAAATTGGTGATCGCGTAAAGCGGTATGCCGCGCTGTTTCAATTCTTCCAGTAAGGCCACGGTCCCGTGGATGGCGTCCGGCACCATTTCCATCCAGTTCTCGTCATAGGCCCGGATCAGCGCCTCGTGCTCTGGGAACTCCGCCACCAGCGTCGCGATGTTCTCGGCGTAGGGCACACCAAGGTCGAACTGCACGTTCCAGGCTTCGGTGCAGACAGTGGCCAGGAAATCGGAGGCCGCCGCATCGGAGCCCAGCAGCCGCCGATAGAGAGCCATCCGGTCCCATTCGATCAGGACGCGGCCAACATCGAAGACGGCGATCGACGGCGACGGCACGGACATGTCTATGATCCCAACGGTGTTTGACCGGAAGTGGCCCTATATGCCCGATTCGTGAAGCGGAATCACGCGCCCGGCAAAGGCGCCGCCCCCTCGGATCAACGCGGCATTTACGAATGGCGGGCGCAGATGTGACATACTTTCGTCGGCTACCTTAACCGGATAAAGGCCCATTTCGGCTAGTGTATGCCGGAGATGGCCGAAAAGAGTCGTTCGATGGACCCCGGGTGATGAACGCCAAAACACCGATACTGATCGCGGCTATCGCCTCGATCGCCGCCATTATGGTGGCCGGCTATCTGTTGACGTCCTTTCCAGAACGCGAGCGCCCCAATGTCGAACGAATCAGGGTAGGCGTTCTTCCCGATGAGGATGTCGCGGATCTCCACCGCCGCCATAAGCCTCTGCTCGCTCACCTGAACCGGCAGACGGGCCTTGCCTTCGATTTGGTGGCGCCGGACTCCTATGCCGATCTTCTGGACAGGTTCGCAAAGCGCGAAATCGATCTCGCCTATCTCGGCGGGTTCACCTTCGTAAAGGCGCACCTTGACTATGGCGCGGATCCGCTGGTCATGCGCGACGTGGACTTGCGGTTCACGACCTATTTCGTAGCCCGTACCGACGGCCCGCTCAGGGACTGTCGCAATCTCGACTGCGACGGCCTGGAAGGTTCGGTCATCTCCTTCGGTTCGAGGCTCTCCACCTCCGGGCATCTGATGCCCCGCCATTTTCTCAAGGCCGAGAAAGGCGTCGAGCCGGAGGCCTTTTTCGGAGAAGTCCGCTATTCCGGCGCGCACGATCGGACGGTGTTTCATACCCGCGACGGCGCTGTCGATTTAGGCGCGGTCAATTCGGAGATTTACAACACCATGCAGCGCGACCGTCGTCTCGCCCAGGACGCGTTGTGTGTCGTCTGGGAGACCCCGCCCTATCCGGACAATGTCTGGGCTGTCAGCGAGCGGCTGCCGGAAGGCCTTCGGACCAAGCTTCGAGATGCCTTTCTGGCGCTGGACTACGGCGATCCTGCGCATAAGCAGATCCTCGCCCTGATGGGTGCGCGAGGATTTCTTCCCGCCGGATCCCGCGAGTTCGAGCCGCTTCGCCAAATCGCCAGGTCACTGGACCTGCTGCCTGCACCATAGCCACTCCGTCCGCCGCCGAAAATCTGCGGGAAGAGATGCTTCCGGGAAACGACCTGTCGTATTGGTGTGTCGGATTTCGAGGCCGTCGGCACCTGACGGCCAGTGAGTTGACGGATCGGGCCGCAAGCCCCCTAGGGGCGGGCTGATGGCTCATGCCGCACGGCGTTAGCAGTCTTTTTACCGACTGGTTCTTGACTGCAAGATCCTGATATCTGTTCTTTGTGATGTACTTGGCTCCAGATCAGGTGGGGCTTGCCGTCGTGGGCGCAACGAAATGACCAGTTTCAAACGGCTTCCGGCGATTGCCGCGTCTCTTGCGGCGATACTGGTGGTCTTTCTGATGGCGACCTGGCCCCCCTTCTCGCTGGGGGATCAGGTCTCGGCGATTCGCGTTGGCGTCCTGCCCGGCGAGGCGCCGGCTGAACTGGAGCGCCGCTACGGGCCGCTCCTCAAGCATTTGTCTGAGCAGACCGGCCTGCGGTATGAACTGGTGGTCCCGGCATCCTACACCGATCTTCTTGACATGTTTGGGAGCGGCAAGTTGGAGCTTGCCCATTTCGGCGGATTCACATTCGTGACAGCCAGCGCGAAGCATGGCGCCCGACCGTTGGTAATGCGGGATATCGACGCTCGATTCACGACGTACTTCGTGGCCAGGGGCGATGGCCCGCTGGCGACATGCATCGGTCTCACATGCGCCGATCTGGCCGGAAGCGTCCTGTCTTTCGGGTCCCGTTTGTCGACGTCCGGACATCTGATGCCGCGGCATTTCTTGAAGTTGGAGAAGGGCATCGAACCCGAAACATTTTTCGGCGAAGTCAGGTATTCAGGGGCCCACGACAAGACAATCTACGACACGCGTGAAGGAACAGTGGACGTCGGCGCCGTCAGCGCCGAGATTTACGGCACAATGAGGCGCGACGGCCGGTTGCGGCAGGGCGAGCTTGAAGTCATTTGGGAAACGCCGCCCTATCCCAACTATGTCTGGGCGGTCAGTGCGCGCGTTTCGTATGACGTTCGCAGAGATCTTCTCGATGCGTACCTGATGTTGGACCGGCGCGACGCGGAGGACAGGCGGATCTTGTCCCGATTGGGTGCGGAGAGCTTTATTCCCGCAGGCACAATGGACTTCGAGCCGCTGCGGCAGGTTGCGGAATCCTTGGGTCTGCATTCGGCGGAGACGCCATGACGCGCACCGGACAAGGATCCTGGCCGCAAGTCATCCGGCGCAGCACGGTTCTGCTGGTCGTTTTGGTCGGCATGCTTGGCCTGGCGACGGCCGGCTTCGTGTTCTGGAACAAGGACCGGTCCGTTCATGCACACATTGTGATTAACGACTACGACCTTGCGACCGCGTTCAAATCCGCGTCGGCGCGCGAAGAACTCGGACATCTCTTGAATGTGATGCGCGATCGGTTGGAGGGGGTAGACCTGATACCAGGTGGACGGCCAACGCTTCCTGGGCATTCCGAGGCGCCCTCGGCGTCTCTCTTCCTGTTCCGGCAACGAGTGGGCGAAGTGCTGGAGATCGAGCGGCGGTTCGCTGACCCCATGTTCTCCGGTCTTGTGGAGCGTCTTGAGCGGCGGATGCGCCAGATTTCGGATCAGACCTTCGATCTGCGAGACGGTCAGGCAGTTTCGCGTCAAACCTACGAGGATTTCAGGTCGCTTTATACGATCCTGACCCAGCTGGAACGACTGCACGTCATTGCGGATAACGAGTTGTTGGAGGAACACGAGGAGATCGAGGCGCGCGACACCTTGGCCTTTTTCGCGTTTCTGGTGGCGGTCGCATTGATCGGCTACATGGCGACCCGCCATTGGTTGGGCGTCATTGGTAAGGTCGTTGCCGGCCAGAAGCGGGCGGAGGAAGAACAGCGCAGAAGCGAAGCGCGTTTCCGGTCGGCCTTCGAGAACGTCTCTGTCGGCAATATCATCTTCCGCGACACTGGTGTCATCGAAGCGTGCAATTCCGCTGCGTTGACAATCTTCGGCTATGCCCGCGACGATGTCGTTGGGCGAACCATCAAAGACCTGGTCCCCGAGGCGCATTGGAGCGCTCCTGTCGGAGCTTACGGCAACATACAGACGACGGATAGCCCGAAGGATATTGGGGCCGGCCGTGAAATCAACGGCGTTCGCGGCGATGGGGTGGAGTTTCCCGTTCACCTGGTCGTCTCTGAAATGCCGACCGAGGAAGGGCGGTTATTTGTCGGGTCCGTCACCGACCTCTCGGAAATCAAGGAACTGGAACAGCGGCTCTTCAGGTCGCAGCGGCTGGAGGCGGTCGGCCAGCTGACGGGCGGCGTGGCGCACGATTTCAACAACGTGATGACGACCATTCTCGGCAATGCCGAAATCCTGGTTGAGTCACTGCACGAGAACGAGCCGGATCGGCGCCTCGCCGCGGCCATCCTGCGAGCCGTCGATCGCGGATCGTCTTTGACCCAGCGTCTGCTGGCGTTCTCCCGGAAACAGGTCCTGTTTCCGGTGCCGGCGGACGTCGCAGGCCTTATCGACGGGCTTGCGGACATGCTGCGGCGGACTTTGGGTGAGACGATCACGCTGACCGTCACACACGGTCTGACGCCGTGGCCGGCCTACATTGACCCCATCCAGTTCGAGAGCGCCTTGGTCAACCTGGTGCTCAACGCGCGAGACGCGATGCCGGCAGGGGGGGTGCTGGAGATCGAAACCCGAAACGAAACGGTGCCGGCAGGTACGGCCTCATCGCACGAGGACCTTGCGCCCGGCGACTATGTGGTCGTTCAGGTCCGGGACAACGGCACCGGCATGTCCGAGGAGACCGTCAGGAAGGCGATAGAGCCCTTCTTCACCACCAAGGAGGTCGGCAAGGGCAGCGGCCTTGGCCTCAGTATGGTTTACGGATTTGCAAAGCAGTCAAAGGGGCACATCGCAATCACCAGCGCGGTGGACAAGGGCACGACCGCCGAACTGTTCCTGCCCCGCTCGGTCGCGGTCCAGAAGGAGCTGGGGGAGGCCCCCGCAGCGAAGTGGCTTGCGCCGGGATCGGGACGGGTCCTCGTCGTGGAGGACGACGCGGAGGTCCGGTCGATCGCTTCGGGTATCCTTAGGAAACAGGGCTACGAGGTTCTCGAAGCAAGCGATCACAACCAGGCGCTCAAGAACCTGCAAGACGGCCCGACGATCGACCTCCTGTTTACGGACGTGGTCCTGCCGCATGGCCAGAACGGCGTGGAAATCGCCGAACAGGCCCGACGGTTGGAGCCGGACATCAAAGTGCTTTTCACGTCCGGGTACACGGAAAATGCGGTGCTTGGCGAAGGTTTCGATACGGACGCTCATCTGCTCGCCAAGCCCTATCGAAAGAACGAACTGCTGGAGAAGGTCGGTCGCCTTCTTGCCGTGCGGCCGGCCAAGCCTGCAGGCGGTGGCGTCAAAAGTCCCTCGTCGGCGCTGAGGACCGGGCTGCGGTAGCACGCGCCCGCACACACGCGGCTGTCGCCGGACCGTGGCGATAACGCTCCCGGCTTCGAACCGAAGGCGGTAAATTCATCCGATGTTCGACAGCATTCCCGTGGCCTCCGCGGTCGTCGTGGTTGCCACGTTCTTCCTCGCGGGTGCGGTCAAGGGCGTGATCGGGCTGGGCCTGCCGACCGTCAGCCTCGCGATCCTGACGGTGGCGCTTGGGTTGCCGGAGGCGATGGCCCTGCTGCTGGTCCCGTCGTTTGTCACGAATCTCTGGCAGGCGCTGGTGGGCTCACATGGGTGGGCCGTCCTGCGGCGGCTGTGGCCCTTCCTGATCATGGCGGTTGCAACCGTGTGGCTGGGTGCTGGGGCCCTGACGCGGGTCGACCTGTCCTTGCTGTCGGCGCTTCTCGGTGCGCTTCTGGTCGCCTATGCGGCGATCAGCCTGGCGGGGTTACGGTTCGCCGTATCGCCGCGCCAAGAGGTCTGGGCGGGCCCCGTCTTCGGTGCCGTAAACGGTGTCCTGACCGGCATGACGGGGTCCTTCGTCGTTCCGGGCGTGATGTATCTGCAGGCGTTGGGTCTGTCCCGCGATATGCTGATCCAGGCCATGGGGATGCTGTTTACGGTTTCCACCCTGGCGCTTGCGGCGGGCCTGCACGGGAACAGCCTGCTGACGGCGGAACTCGGCAGCCTGTCTGCGGTTGCGCTGGTTCCCGCCATCCTGGGCATGGTCGTCGGGCAACGGATTAGATCCGGCCTGTCGGAGGGGGTGTTTCGTCGGGTGTTCTTCGCCGCACTCCTGATCCTGGGTGCCTACATCATTCTCAACGCGCTGGGCAACTCCGCCTAGGCGATCCCGCGGTCGGTTGCCGCCAGGATTGCGCCTGCCTGAACCATGGTCTTCAATTCAGCACAACGCGCGCACAGGGGAGACGACAGATGCAAGACTGGCTGGTATCGCTGCCGGATATCATGGCGGCCATTGCCAACGAACCGGACGGCAAGCGCTACCATTATCCGATCCGTCACGGCACGATGCGCGTCGGGATTTACGCGCCGCGGGGGACCGATCCGCAGCAGCCGCACGATCAGGACGAGCTCTACATCGTGGAGACCGGAACCGGAACGTTCATGAACGGCGACCAGCGGCGCCCGTTCAAGCCCGGCGACGTGATCTTCGTGCCGGCCGGCGCCGTGCACCGGTTCGAGGATTTCTCGGACGATTTTCGGACCTGGGTCGTGTTCTGGGGCCCCGAAGGCGGCGAGGCTTAGCGAAGGCCAGGCGCCATGTTCCATCGTGTTTGACCCATGCTAACCTAGCGCAAAACCGGTGCGCAAAGCTGCGCAGCCAACAAGCACACAGGGAGGGGTCGATGTCTGACCGCGTGAAGTACCTACTGGACGAATCCGATATGCCCAAGGCCTGGTACAACATCCAGGCCGATCTGCCCCAGCCGCTGCCGCCGGTCCTGCATCCCGGCACCAAGCAGCCCGTCGGTCCCGCCGACCTTGCGCCGCTGTTCCCGGATTCGCTGATCATGCAAGAGGTCACCCAGGAGCGGTACATCGACATTCCCGACCCGGTCCGCGACATCTACCGGCAGTGGCGGCCGACGCCGCTTTACCGGGCCCACCGGCTGGAGGCGGCGCTGCAGACGCCGGCCAAGATCTATTACAAGTACGAAGGCGTCAGCCCGGCCGGCAGCCACAAACCCAACACCGCGGTCGCCCAGGCCTTCTACAACAAGGAGGCGGGCATCACGAAGATCACGACCGAAACCGGCGCCGGGCAATGGGGGTCTGCACTGGCCTTCGCCGGCGCATTGTTCGGGGTCGATGTGGAGGTCTTCATGGTGAAGGTCAGCTTCAACCAGAAGCCGTACCGCCGCGCCTTCATGGAAGCCTATGGCGCGTCCTGCGTGGCGTCGCCGTCGGACCAGACCCAATCGGGACGGGCGGTGCTGGCCGAGCATCCTGATTCCACCGGCAGCCTGGGGATTGCGATTTCCGAGGCCGTGGAACTGGCCGCCCAGCGCGACGACACCAAATACGCGCTGGGGTCGGTCCTGAACCATGTTCTGCTGCATCAGACCGTCATCGGCGAGGAAGCGCTGATCCAGCTGGACATGGCCGGCGACTATCCCGACGTCATCGTCGGCTGCACCGGCGGCGGATCGAACTTTGCCGGCATCTGCCTGCCGTTCCTGGGCCGCAAACTGCGGGACGGCGGCGACATGCGGATTGTGGCGGTCGAACCGTCGGCCTGTCCGACGCTGACCCGCGGCGAGTACGCCTACGATTTCGGCGATACCGGCCACCTGACGCCGCTGGTCAAGATGCACACGCTGGGCTCAACCTTCGTGCCGCCCGGTTTCCACGCGGGCGGCCTCAGGTATCACGGCATGGCGCCGATCGTCAGCCATCTGAAGCAGCTCGATCTGATCGAGGCGGTCGCCTATCACCAGGGCCAGTGCTTTGCTGCCGGTATCCAGTTCGCCGAAACCGAGGGCATCCTGCCCGCGCCCGAGGCCAACCACGCGGTCAAGGGCGCAATCGACGAGGCGGTGAAGTGCAGGGAAGAGGGCGTCGCCCGCACGATCCTGTTTAACCTGTGCGGCCACGGTCATTTCGACATGCAGGCCTATATGGACTACCGCGACGGCAAGCTCTTGGACCAGGATTACGACGAAGGCGAGCTTGCCATGGCGCTGGCGGGACTGCCGTCGGTCGCCGCGGAGTAGACCGCCGACGCGTCTTCGCTCCATCGCTGTTTGGTTGAGGGTGTACTGGGTCCGACTGCGCGTTCGCCGCTGTCGGACCCTTCACTTGCGCAGCGGACGATTTGCCCCGAGTCGCACGATTCAACCCGGCCTACGCGAACCCCGGTTGAAGAAATCGCGCGGTGCGAGTAGCCGCGACACTTTTTTACAATACTGATTGCGCGCTTGCGGAGACGGTGCTGAAGCCCGCAGGGAACGGGCAGTTTGCGCCTGTGGTGCTACCATTCGGAATCGGGCATCAGCTTGTATAAAGAACGACTATCGCGAACTTTCGACCGGCAGGAAAGGGCTCATTAACTATATTCGTTCATAGTTAGATCAGAAATCGCACCTCAGGTGAAATGACGGGAACCGACCATGGAAATGTCGTCTAGCTTCGCCGAACTCTACGTCCGCGACAGTCACGAAGAGATGAGCCTGCAGGACTACCTGCTGGGCTGTCGCGAAGACAAAGAAATGTATGCCAGCGCCGCAGAACGTATGGTCGCGGCAATCGGCGAACCGGAACTGATCGATACCAGCAAGGACAGTCGGCTGGGCCGGATCTTCCTCAACCGGACGATCAAACGCTATCCCGCTTTCAAGGACTTTTACGGCATGGAGGACACGATCGAGCGGATCGTGGACTTCTTCCGATATGCCGCCCAGGGCCTGGAGGAGCGCAAGCAGATCCTCTACCTGCTGGGACCGGTCGGCGGCGGCAAATCTTCGATCGCCGAACGCCTGAAGAAGCTCATGGAGCTTCAACCGATCTATGTTCTGAAGGCCGGCGACCAGATCAGCCCGCTGTTCGAATCGCCGCTGGGTCTGTTCGATCCCGACCGCACCGGTGACCTTCTGGAAGACAAGTACAGCGTGCCGCGCCGCCGCCTCACGGGGCTGGCGTCGCCGTGGGTGATGAAGCGGATCGACGAGTTCGACGGCGACATCTCTAAGTTCTCTGTAGTGCGCATGCGGCCGTCGAAACTTCGCCAGATCTGCGTTGCAAAGACCGAACCCGGCGACGAGAACAACCAGGATATCTCCGCCCTGGTCGGCAAGGTCGACACCCGTCAGCTCGAGCACTTCAGCCAGTCCGACCCCGACGCCTACAGTTATTCCGGCGGCCTGAACCGCACGACCCAGGGCCTTCTGGAGTTCGTCGAGATGTTCAAGGCGCTGATCAAGGTGCTGCATCCGCTGCTGACCGCAACCCAGGAAGGCAACTATGTGGGCACCGACAGCGTCGGGGCCTTCCCGTTCCAGGGCATCGTTCTGGCCCATTCCAACGAGGCGGAATGGCAGCAGTTCAGGAACAACAAGAACAACGAGGCCTTCCTCGACCGGATCAGCGTGGTCAAGGTGCCTTATTGCCTGCGGGTGACCGAAGAGACGCAGATCTACCAGAAGCTGTTGGACAACAGCGAACTGTGCGATGCGCCCTGCGCCCGCGAGGTGCTGCCGATGCTGGCCCGTTTCTCGGTTCTGACCCGGCTGCGCGAGCACGAAAACTCCACGCTGTATTCCAAGCTCAAGGTCTATGACGGCGAAAGCCTGAAGGACACCGACCCCAAGGCCAAGTCGACGCAGGAATACCGCGAGACCGCCGGCGTCGACGAGGGCATGGACGGTGTCAGCACCCGCTTCGCCTTCAAGGTGCTGTCGTCGACATTCAACCACGACACCGAGGAAGTGGCCGCCGATCCGGTGCACCTCATGTATATCCTGGAACATGCCGTCAAGCGCGAGCAGTTCCCCAAGGAGACCGAGGACAAGTACCTGGAGTTCATCAAGTCGGAACTGGCGCCGCGTTATGCCGAGTTCATCGGCCATGAGATCCAGAAGGCCTACCTGGAATCCTACACCGAGTACGGCCAGAACCTGTTCGATCGCTATCTGGCCTATGCGGACGCCTGGATCGAAGAAGAGGACTACAAGGATCCGGACACCGGACAGATCTTCGACCGCGAAGTGCTGGACGCCGAACTGTCGAAGATCGAAAAGCCGGCCGGCATCGCCAATCCCAAGGACTTCCGCAACGAGGTGGTGAAGTTCGCGCTACGCGCCCGCGCCAGCAACGAGGGCAAGAACCCGGCCTGGACCTCCTACGAGAAGCTGCGCGAAGTGATCGAAAAGCGGATGTTCTCTCAGGTCGAGGAACTGCTGCCGGTGATCAGCTTTGGCACCAAGAAGGACAGCCAGATCGACAAGCAGCATACCGAGTTCGTGGCCCGCATGATCGACCGTGGTTACACCGAACGGCAGGTTCGGCGCCTGGTCGAGTGGTACATGCGCGTCAATAAGGCCGGCTCATAACGCCCGTGCACATGAGATGAGCTTCTTCATCGACCGTCGGCTGAACCCGAAGGACAAAAGCCTTGGCAATCGCCAGCGCTTCCTGAGGCGGGCCCGCGCGCAGATCAAGGAGGTCGTCAACAAGTCGATCAAGGACCGCAGCGTCACCGACGTCGGTTCCGGCGAACAGATCAAGATCCCCTCGAAAGGGATCCACGAACCGCGCCTGCGTCACTCGCGCAATGGCGGCAAACGATCGGGTGTCTTTACCGGCAACAAGGAGTTCGTTTCCGGCGACCGGATAGAGAAACCGGGCGGCGGCGGCAAGGGCCGCGGCAAGGAAGGCTCGGACAGCGGCGAGGGGGAGGACGAGTTCCAGTTCGCACTCTCCAGGGACGAGTTCCTCGACCTGTTCTTCGAGGACCTGTCGCTGCCGGATCTGGTGAAGACCAGCCTCAAAGAAATCAGTTCGTTCAAGATGCGGCGCGCCGGCTACACGACGGCGGGCATGCCGGCCAACCTGAACGTTATGCAGACCATGCGCAACAGCCTTGGTCGGCGGATCGCGCTGAGGCGGCCCAGTAAGGACAAGGTCGAGGCGCTGCTGGAAGAGATCAGGGCGCTTGAAGAGAAAGGCGATCCGGCCGACGAAGAGCGTCTTGCCGAACTGAAGCGCAAGCTGGAGGGCCTGGAACGCAAGCGGCGGGCCGTCGCGTTCATCGATCCGATCGACGTCCGCTACACCACTTTCTACCCCCACCCGGAGCCCAATACCAACGCGGTGATGTTCTGCCTGATGGACGTTTCCGGCTCGATGGGCGAGCGCGAGAAGGACCTGGCCAAACGGTTCTTCATGCTGCTGCATTTGTTCCTGCAGCGCCGCTACGAACGCATCGAGGTGGTGTTCATCCGCCACACCCACCAGGCGCAGGTGGTGGATGAAGAGACCTTCTTCTACAGCCGCGAAAGCGGTGGCACGGTGGTCAGCACCGCCCTGGAGGAGATGAGGACGGTTATCCAGGCCCGGTACCCGACAAAGGACTGGAACATCTACGGCGCCCAGGCCTCCGACGGCGACAACTTCTCCGGCGATAGCAACAAGTGCATCACCTTGTTGAACGACGTGCTTATGCCGCTTTGCCAGTACTACGCCTATGTCGAGATCCTGGACGAGCGAGAGACCAGTCTGTTTGGCAATCCGGAAAACGGCGCCGCTTTGTGGAGAAGTTACAGAACGGTCAGTGAGAATTGGCAGAACTTTGAAATGAAGCGTATTGCCGGTCCTGGCGATATCTACCCGGTATTTCGCGAACTGTTTTCCACGCAAAGCGGATAGTCATGCACGGCACAGACACGCTATCGCAGGGAGCGGCTTCGAAGCTGACATCCGGCTATCTCTTCGAGGAATCCGACTGGGATTTCGAAACGCTGCAGCGGACCCACGACGCGATCTCGGAAATCGCCCTCAACGACCTGGGACTGAATATCTACCCGAACCAGATCGAGATCATTTCCGCCGAGCAGATGCTGGATGCCTATTCTTCCCACGGCATGCCGCTGATGTACAAGCACTGGTCCTTCGGCAAGCGTTTCGTCCGCGACGAGCAGATGTACCGCAAGGGCTATTCCGGCCTGGCCTACGAGATCGTCATCAATTCCAATCCGTGCATCAGCTACAATATGGAAGAAAACACGATGGCGATGCAGGCGCTGGTCATGGCGCATGCCGCCTTCGGTCACAACCACTTCTTCAAGAACAACTATCTGTTCCTTCAGTGGTCCGATGCGGAAGGGATCCTGGACTATCTGGAGTTCGCCAAGGGCTACATCGCCAAATGCTCCGAGCGGTACGGAGAAGAAGCGGTCGAAGAGATTCTGGACAGCGCCCATGCCCTGATGGACCAGGGCGTCTTTCGCTATCGCCGCCAGGTCCGTCTCAGCCTGCGCGAGGCGCTGGCCAAGGAGAAGGCCCGGATCGAGCACGAGGAAAGCACCTTCAACGACCTCTGGCGCACGGTGCCCACCGCCGCCGAGGGAGAAGAGGAGTGCGAAGAGGCCGCAAAGCTGGCGTTGCGGAAAAAAGACCTGAAGCTGCCGGAAGAGAACATTCTCTATTTCATGGAGAAGAACAGTCCCGCGCTGGAGCCCTGGCAGCGGGAGATCCTGCGCATCGTGCGAAACATCTCCCAGTACTTTTATCCGCAGAAGCAGACCAAGGTGATGAACGAAGGCTGCGCCACTTTCGTGCACCACTACATCATGACCGAACTGCACAAGCAGGGCCGGATCACGGACGGCGCGCTTCTGGAGATCCTGCACAGCCATTCCAGCGTGCTGTTCCAGCCGGACTATGACGACGCGCGCTATGGCGGCATCAATCCGTATGCGCTGGGCTTCGCCATGATGCAGGATATCCGGCGCATCTGCACCGAGCCCGAGGACGAAGACCGCGAATGGTTCCCGGAGATCGCCGGCAACGGCGACTGGCGCGGTACCTTGAAGGATGCCTGGGCCAACTACCGCGACGAAAGCTTCATCCGGCAGTTCCTCAGCCCGCGACTGATGCGCGACATGCGGTTGTTCGTTCTGGACGACGATTCGGAGGACACTCACTTCACCGTCGGCGGCATTCATGACGAGCGCGGCTATCTGAAGGTCCGCGAAGGTCTGGCTCGCAGCTACGACATCTCCATGATCGAGCCGGACATCCAGGTGGTCGACGTGGACCTGCGCGGCGACAGGGTCTTGAAGCTGCAGCACACCGTGCGCGACGGCGTGCCCCTGGAAGAACGCGACCGCGACGAGGTGCTGGCCCATGTCCGCCGCCTGTGGGGGTACGACGCTGCGCTGGTCGGCGTGGATGCCGAGACCGAAGAGGTCCGCTACGAGACCTCTACAGCGGGCAAGTCTTCGACCGATGACAAGCCCAAGGCCAAAACCAAATCCAAGGGCAAGTCCTAGGCACCGGTCCCTTTAGGGACGCCCATTGCAGCAGGGTCCTTGCCCGCGTCTGACGGCTAGTCGTTGCCTGCGGCCTTGTCGGACACGACGGGGGCCATCCCGGAAAAGCCCGCGTCCCACATCCTGAACCCGCCCAGGAAGGCGTTGTCGTTGTGGCCCAGGCGGCAGTGGGGCGGCAGCTTGTCGAGCCTTTTCGCGTTGCCGCCGCCGATCACCACATGGTCGGCCACCATGCCCGCGCGCAGGACCTCGATCACGTCGAACACCGCGCGCTGCCACCGCTTGCGGCCCATGCGCTTCAGCCCGCGCCGGCCCACATAGTCTTCGTAGGTCTTGCCGGACTTGTACGGCATGTGCGCCAGTTCCAGCGGCGCCGGCACGCCGTCGATCACCAGCGCGGCGCCTAGCCCGGTCCCCAGCCCGATGAACAGCATGGTGCCGTCCTGGTAGCTGCCCATGGCCTGCATCAGGGCGTCGTTGACCACCTTCGTCGGCTTGCCGAACGCTTTTTGAAAGTCGAAGCCCAGCCAGCCCGCTCCCAGATTGTGCGGCTCCAGCGTGGGGAAGTTGCGGACCACCGGCGAGGGCAGGCCGATCGTGATTTGATCGAAGCCGATTCCGTCTGCAAGCTCGCCCACGGCGGCGACGAGTTTCTTCGGCGTGAGTTCAGGTCCCGACGGCGTTTTGCGTTTGGCCAGTTCCTCGCTGCCCATGATTTTCACATTGTTGCCGCCGACATCGACGACCAGGATCTTCTGTCCGCTCATGTTTCCACCCCGCAACCAAGTTCCCGAAACACGCATTTCTGTCGGTCCGGACCGCGATTTGCAATAGAAATGCTGAGAACCGGTATGATCGGGTGACGATGGCGCGGCCATCGAAGGACCGCATTGCCGACTGTCAGGGGGGATAACCATGGACGGCTTTATCGTGCATGCAGTGGTGGCGGGCGTGTTCGCGACGGTCGTCCTGGATCTTTGGCAGCGCGTCCTGCACCGCGTCGGCGGCATACCGCCGACCAACTGGGGCATCGTGGGGCGCTGGTTCGCGCACATGCCCCGGGGCCGCTTCGTCCATGCCGCGATTGCGGACGCCGAACCTGTCGCAAACGAGGCGGTCATCGGATGGGTCATGCATTACCTGATCGGCGTGGTCTACGGCCTGGTCTATCTGGGCATCGTCGTCCTGCTGCCTGGCGGAACGCCGACCCTGTTGAACGGTTTCGTCTTCGGTCTGTTGTCGGTCGTCGTGCCCTGGTTCCTCATGCAGCCGGCGCTGGGCGTCGGTATCATGGGTTCCAAGGCGCCGAACCCGGCCGTACCGCGCTACGGCGCCCTGGCGGCGCACATTCTCTATGGCGTGGCGCTTTGGGGCGGCGCAGCGATGTCCATGGCGCTGATGTCCTAGCGCCTCACCGGCGTTTCCGTTGGGCGGCATCGGGTGTATCATCCTCAGTTGCCCGTCTGGCGCGGGCCTGAGGACGGCAGATCCGCAGCACTACAGAAAGGCCGGAAATGGGGCTTTTGACGACACATGTCCTGGACACCGCGCGGGGCACGCCGGGCGCGGGGCTGAAGATCGAGTTCTACCGGCTGGAGCCCGATGGGCGAAAACTCCTGAAATCGGTCGTCACGAACGACGATGGCCGCACCGACGCACCCCTGCTTGAAGGCGGCGAGTTCACGGTGGGCACCTACGAGCTGGTCTTCCATGTGGGCGACTATTTCCGGGCGGTCGGCGAGCCGATCAGCGACCCGCCGTTCCTCGACGAAGTGCCGATCCGGGTGTCGCTGGCCGACACGGACAGCCATTATCACGTGCCGCTGCTGGCCTCGCCCTGGAGCTACGCCACCTACCGCGGCAGCTGACCTCGGCCATGACCACGGAGATCCACTTTCTGTTGAACGGCGACGAACGGGTGATCAACAATCCGGAGCCGAACCTGACCGTTCTCCAGTACCTACGGACGGTGGAGCATGCCACGGGCACCAAGGAAGGCTGCGCGGAAGGCGATTGCGGCGCCTGTACGGTGGTCCTTGGCGAGAGCGTCGGCGGGCGGATGCGCTACCGGGCGATCAATTCCTGCATCGCCCTGGTCGGACAGCTCGACGGCAAGCTGGTGCTGACCGTTGAAGGCCTGGCAGCGCCGGACGGGACCTTGCATCCGGTCCAGCAGGCCATGGTGGATCTGCATGGCAGCCAGTGCGGCTTCTGCACGCCCGGTTTCGTGATGGCCATGTTCGCCTGGCATCATTCAGGCGAGACCGTAGACGACGACACGATTCACGACATGCTGGCCGGCAACCTGTGCCGATGTACCGGCTATCGTCCCATCGTCGACGCCTGTCGCCGGGTCGGCAGCGTGGCCAACGACCGTTTCGCCCGCGACGAGGCGAAGATCGCCGCGCGGTTGGAGGCGCTGGACGGGCGCGCCGGCGTGGTCGCCGAAAAGGACGGCCGGCGGCTTTACGTGCCGCGAAGCCTCGCCGAACTGACCGAGGTCCTGGCCCGCGAACCCGGGGCGCATCTGCTGGCGGGCGGGACCGACCAGGGCCTGGTGGTGACCAAGCAGCATACGATGATGGATGTTGTCGTGGCGCTGGGCGGGATCGCCGAGCTGAAGGCGGTGACCGTCGACGCGGACACGATCACCTTCGGCGCGGCCGTGACCTACGCCGATACGCTTGAGGTCCTGGACCGTGAGTATCCGTCCTTTGCAACGCTGGTGCGCCGCATCGGTTCGCGGCAGATCAGAAATGTGGGCACGGTCTGCGGCAATGTCGCCAACGCCTCGCCCATCGGCGACACGCCGCCGCCGCTGCTGGCGCTTGGCGCGGAGGTCGATCTGGTCGGCGGGGAGGGGCTGCGGACTGTGGCCTTGGACGACTTCTTCCTGGATTATCGCAAGACGGCCTGCCGGGATGGCGAGGTCCTGGCCGCGGTGCGGTTCCGGCGCCCGGGTCCTTCGATCCTGTTTAGGACCTACAAGGTCTCGAAACGTTACGACCAGGATATCTCCGCCGTCTGCGGCGCCTATTGCCTGGAAATCGTTGACGGCGCGATCGCCTCGGCCCGGGTCGCCTATGGCGGCATGGCGGCGACCCCGAAACGCGCCCCGGCCTGCGAGGCGGCGCTGACGGGCCGGCCTTGGTCCGAGGCCACCGTGAACCGGGCGGCGGCAGCCCTGGCCGGCGATTTCACGCCGATGACCGATTTCCGGGGGTCCGCGGACTACCGCGCCCGGATCGCGGCCAATCTGTTGCGGCGTCTGTGGTTGGATGCCGGCGACCGGTCCCAGCCGGTGGAGGTGATGGCCCTATGAGCAATGTCTCGAAACAGCCGCCGGTCGGCCCCGCGACGGGGGGCATCGGTGCATCCGCGATCCATGACAGCGCCGCCAAGCATGTTTCCGGTGCCGCGGTCTATATTGACGACATGCCGGAACTGCCCGGCACCCTGCATGCGGCGATTGTCAAAAGCGCCCGGCCGCACGCCCGGATCGTCAAGATCGATCCCGCGGCCGCCCTGGCCATGCCGGGCGTCGCCGGCTTCGTTTCGGCGGCGGATATCCCGGGCGCCAACGACATCGCCCCGATCCTGTCGGGCGAACCGTGCCTGGCGGAAGGGGTGGTGGAGTATCACGGCCAGCCGCTGGGCGCCGTCGCCGCGGAAACCTTCGAACAGGCCCGGGACGCCGCCAAGGCGGTGGCCGTGGCTTACGAGGACCTGGAGCCCGTCTTGTCCATCGAGACGGCACTGAAAGCCAAGTCCTTCGTATCGGCGCCCCAGGAGATGAAGTCCGGGGACTGCGCCGGCAATCTGGCGCGCGCAAAGAACCGGCTGAAGGGCCGGATCACCTGCGGCGGCCAGGACCATTTCTACCTGGAGGGGCAGATCGCCCTGGCCGTGCCACAGGAAGACCGGGACATGCAGGTCTTCAGTTCCACCCAGCACCCCAGCGAGGTCCAGCACGGCGTCGCCCATCTCCTGGGCCTCAACTCCAGCGACGTGACCGTTGAGGTGCGCCGCATGGGCGGCGGGTTCGGAGGCAAGGAAAGCCATCCCACGATCATCGCCGGCATTGCGGCCCTGCTGGCCGACCGGCTGCGTCGGCCGGTCAAGCTGCGCCTGTCCCGCGACGACGACATGATCGTCACGGGCAAGCGGCATGATTTCATCATCGACTACGATGTGGGATTCGACGATGACGGTGTCATCGCCGCATTGGACATGACCTTTGCGGCCCGCGCCGGCAACGTTGCCGACCTGTCGCCGCCGGTGGTGACACGCGCGCTGTGCCACGCCGACAACTGCTACTACATCCCGCACGCCCATTTCCGGGGCTATGCCTGCAAGACCAACACAGTGTCCAACACAGCCTTCCGCGGGTTCGGCGGCCCCCAGGGCATGGTCGGCATCGAAGGCGTGATGGATGCGATCGCCGGCGCGATCGGCGCCAGGCCCGAAACGGTGCGCCGCCGGAACTTCTATGGCATCGGCAGCCGCGACCGGACGCCCTATGGCCAGAAGGTCGAAGACAACATCATCCCGGCGCTGGTCGACCAGGTCGAAAAGGACGCGCGGTTGGCCGAACGCCGCGCCGAAATCGACGCCTACAACCGCAAAAGCGCGGTCATCAAGAAGGGGATCGCGATGATGCCGGTCAAGTTCGGCATCTCCTTCAATCTTCCGGCGCTGAACCAGGCGGGCGCCCTGGTGCATCTCTATACGGACGGCAGCATCCACCTCAATCACGGCGGCACCGAGATGGGGCAGGGCCTGTTCGTGAAGGTTGCGCAGGTCGTCGCCCAGATTTTCGGCGTCGGGCTGGACCGGGTGAAGATCAGCGCCACCCGGACCGACAAGGTGCCTAACACGTCGGCGACCGCGGCCAGCACCGGCTCGGACGTGAACGGCATGGCGGCCCAGGAGGCCGCAATGACGATCAGAAACAGGCTGGTGGCGTTTCTGGCGCAGGAATACGCGGTTCCGGAATCCAGCGTTTCCTTCGCCGACGGTATGGTGAGAGTGGGTCAGAACGATCTGTCTCTTGGAGATGTCGCGCAGATGGCCTGGCGCAGCCGGATATCTCTGTCAGCGACCGGCTACTACCGGACACCGAAAATCCACTGGAATCCCAAAACGATGCAGGGGCGGCCGTTCTATTACTTCGCCTACGGCGCCTGCGTTTCCGAGGTCGCCCTGGACACGCTGACCGGCGAAAGCCGGGTCTTGCGGACCGACATCGTCCACGACGTCGGCGCGTCGCTCAATCCGGCGGTAGACAAGGGCCAGATCGAAGGCGGGTTCGTCCAGGGGATGGGTTGGATGACCATGGAGGAATTGTGGTGGGACGAGAGCGGGACGCTGAGGACCCACGCGCCGTCCACCTACAAGATCCCGGGCAGCCGCGACGTGCCGCCGGTCTTCAATGTGCACATTTTGCAGAACAGCCCGAACCGGGAGCGGACGGTCTACCGCTCCAAGGCCGTAGGCGAGCCGCCGCTGATGCTGGCGCTGTCGGTGTGGCTGGCCCTGCGCGATGCGGTCGGCAGCCTTGCCGGCCACCGCCTGCCGGTCAATCTGGACCCGCCGGCGACGGCCGAGGCGGTGCTGGACGCGGTCGAGGACCTGATGCGCCGCGCCGCCAAGCGGGCGGCGGAGTAAGAGACGCGGCGCGACTGGAAACGCGAGCACAGGCACACCATCTCCTTCTCCAACCAGGGAGACCCGAGCCATGACCAAGACCGCAATCCTCGCCGGCGGCTGCTTCTGGGGTATGCAGGAGCTTTTCCGCCGTTTGCCCGGGGTCGTGTCGACCCGCGTCGGCTATGCCGGCGGGACGCTTCCGAACCCCACCTACAATGACGTCAAGACCGGGACCACCGGCCATGCCGAGGCGCTGGAGGTGGTCTACGACCCTGATCGCATTGGGTTTTCCGACCTGCTGGACCTGTTCTTCCAGATCCACGATCCGTCGACGGCAAACCGCCAGGGCAATGACATCGGATCCCAATATCGTTCGGTCATATTCGTCGCCGACGAAGTTGAAGAGCGGATCGCGCGCGACATGATCGCCGCGATCGACAATTCCGGCTTGTGGCCCGGTCCCGTGGTCACCGAGATCGCACCGGTGGGTCCGTTCACCGAAGCCGAGCCCGAGCACCAGGACTACCTGCAACGCTACCCGCACGGCTATACCTGCCACTTCCCGCGCCCCGGCTGGCGTCTGAAGGAAAAGATCGCTTCTTAGCCTCCTCCTCACTCCTTGATGCGGAGAGGGGGCATCCCCTCATTCCACCAGTGTCAGCTCGTTTCCGTCGGGATCGAGGAAGTGGGCGAGGGTGCCGCCCCAGGGCTGGGTTTCCGGCGGCGCCGTAAAGGTGACGCCTTTGGCCGCCAGCGCGGCGTAGGTGGCGCCGATATCGTCGACCCTGAACGAGAGGCCCGCGAACCGGCCGACCAGCGCGGTGGCCTCCGGGTCGTCCGGGTCCAGGGCCTCAACGATCAGCATCGGTCCTCCCGCGTCGAAGATCAGGTAGTCGGACTCGTCCATCGTCAGCCGGAGACCCAGCTTTTCGGCATAGAACTCGCGCGCCCGGCTGAGATCCGAGACGAACAGGCGCACCGCCATCAGTCCCTGCAGCATGGCGCAGTCCCCCTCAGGCGGGCGGGTGTTTGGCGTGCCAGTGTTCCGCGATGTCGATGCGTCTGGCGACCCAGACGTCGTCGTGGCCCTGCACATAGTCCAGAAAGCGGGCCAGGGCCGCTGCGCGACCGGGGCGCCCGGCCAGCCGGCAGTGCAGGCCGACGCTCATCATCTTCGGCGCGTCGGCCCCTTCGTCATACAGCATGTCGAAGCTGTCCTTCAGATAGGCGTAGAACTGGTCGCCCGAATTGAAGCCCTGGGCCGTAGCGAATCGCATGTCGTTGGCGTCCAGTGTGTAGGGCACGATCAGCAGCGGCCGGTCCGCCAGGCTGATCCAGTAGGGCAGGTCGTCGGCATAGCTGTCGGCGCAATACCGGAAACCGCCTTCTTCCGCCGCCAGGCGCAGAGAATTCGGGCTGGTTCTGCCGGTATAGAGCCCAAGCGGCCGACTGCCCGTGGCGCGCCTGTGGATGTCGATCGCGACTTTCAGGTGCCGCCGCTCTTCCGCCTCGTCGAAATACTGGTAGTCGATCCAGCGATAGCCATGGCTGGCGATCTCCCAGTCGGCCTCCTTCATGGCGGCGACCGCTTCCGGGTTCCGTTCCAGCGCCATGGCCACGGCATAGACGGTGACCGGCATGGGGCGTTCGCCGAACAGCCGGTGAAGGCGCCAGAAGCCGGCCCGGCTGCCGTATTCGTAGATGGATTCCATGTTCATATGGCGCACGCCTTCCAGCGGCTGGGCGCCGACGATCTCCGACAGGAAGGCCTCGGAGGCCGCGTCGCCGTGCAGGATGCAGTTCTCGCCGCCCTCTTCGTAGTTGATCACGAACTGAACGGCGATGCGGGCGCTGCCGGGCCATTGCGGGTCCGGCGGGGTGCGGCCGTAGCCGATCATGTCGCGGGGATAGGGTTGCGTCATCGGCAGCTTCCTTGTGCCCTGGGTGGCCGGTGCGCCTGGCGCGCCGAAAGTGGTTAACGCGCGAGCCTAGCCGCAGTCTTACCGGCGATCCAGCCGCCGTTTTTGTCGGTGAATTAAGAGTTCCTAAAAGGGAGTTCTAGACACTGGGTGTCCTAGAAAGAGTTGGCTCTCGACAGAACGAAAACGGAACAAACATGGCAAAGGTGCCTCAGAAGAAGGTCTTCAGCATCGAACGCAGCCGCGGCCAGGGCAAGGCCGGCGCCGCCGGTGCGTCCGCCCCGCGCAACGGCAAGGCGCCGGCTGCCGGGACGACCGACCGCCATGACGAACTGATGACGGCGCTGGGCCAGATCCGGGACGCCCTGTCGGCGATCGGAAAGGTTTCCGGCGGCGCGGGCGCTGCGGGCGGTGTGGATATCCCGGTCCCGGCCATGAGCGCCGAACTTCTGGAGCAGTACCGCCAGGAGATGGAGGCCAGCACCAGTCTGAAGATGGAGATCAAAGAGCTCTCCACCGCAATCGAGAAGACCAAACGGGAAATCGCCACCCTGCGCACCGGAGGCGGCGACGAGGTGCCGATCGATGCGGCGACGACCCAGCTGGATGCCGTGGTCCAGGCCACCGAGCTTGCCACCAACACCATCCTCAGCAATGTCGAGGAGGTGGAGACGATCGCCGTGCGGCTGTACGAGAACGCCAGGGACGACGAAGACCGCGAGCTTGCCGAAGACATCAAGCTGCATGTGATCCGCATCATGGAAGCCTGCAACTTCCAGGACATCACCGGTCAGCGCATCACCAAGGTGGTCCGCACCATGAAATTCGTCGATGACCGCATTTCCCGGATGCTGGAAATCTGGGGCGAGGACCTCGCAGGCGAGGCGGGTATGGACGAGACGCGGGACGAGGCGGACAAGGCGTTGCTCAACGGTCCGCAACTGGACGATCAGAAGGTCACCCAGGCCGAAATCGACGCGATGTTCGAATAGACCCGCAACAGCGTTGCTGCGGGCCGCTTTCCCGGCTTTGAGGGAATTCCGATAGAAGAAGATTGCAGGGCCTGCCGGCCCCGGTCGGTGGCGCTACCTGCCCGTACGCCGCCTGCTGGGCATGGCAACCGGACGGCTGCGGCCGATCTGACGATCAAGCTCCGCGGCCATGCCCTCCGCACCGATCAACTGACGTCTTGCAGCTTCGCCGCGGGGGCGCCAGAGCTGGCGGCGCGCCACGGGCCTGGAAAGCCGCAAATCCATAGGCTGCTGTCCGAAGGTCTTGGTTTTCGTCGACAAAACTGCGCCTCCCCAGGTGTTCCAGCGGTGGCTCGAAGCTGCTAAGCTGCCACTGGAATTGGATAAACGCCGCGCTTTAACAAATGGTAAAGATGCGAAGGGGACGGGCAGCAGGGTCCAAAGGGAGGCAAAAGGGCCCTGGACCACGCATAGGGCGGAATAGCCAATTCCTGGGTTTTTCCGTGAGGAGGGTAAAGTGATTACACCATACAGCGCCATCAACCGTCTGGGCATTGCCTTCGTGGCGGGTTTTCTGTTGATCTCGTGTGCCGCCGCGCCAGGCGAAACGATGGCGCAAAGCGGGACCGGCATCCGCGTCCTGGTCATGGGCGAAGACAGCGATCCCAAGTCCGTGAAGCGGACCAGCGACATTTTCAAGCGCGTCATTGCCGAGCTGAAGGGCAGCATGCAGCGCTACGGTTTCCAGATGGTCGACGAGGAGGCCCTGGCCGTCGATCTTGGCTGGGCGATCACCGAACGGCGTCCGAAGACGGAACTTCTGCAAGCCGCCAAGCTGGCCAATTCCAGCAACGTGGCCGCGCATCATGTCCGCGCGATGGTGCTGTTCAGGATCCATGCCTTCAAGCAGGACCTCAACTTCTCGACCAAGGTGCAGGTGCGCCTGGACGGCGAGATCTACGACGTGACCAACAACAACTTTCTGGGCACGTTCGAGATTCCGCGAGAATCCTATCCGGCCCCGGCCGACTGTAACGCAGGCTGCCTGTCCGAGGTTGTCGGCGACCATGCCCGCGAGATCGCCACCAGCCTGGGTGACGTCTTGGGCAAGAAGCTGGACCGCCTGACCATCGATCCGGGCCGCAGCAATGTGTCGGCATCCACCGGCGACGGTCTGATCAACACCTATACCCTGACTTTTCGCCACTTCAATACGGCAGAAGTCATGTCGATCATCGGCGTCATGTCGGAGGAGTTCCCGGAATATTCGTCCCACGACCTGATCACCAAGCGGTCCGGCGTGCGGCGCTACTCGTATACCAGCGGCGCGAGGCCGGCGAAGATCGAAGAATGGATGACCATCCTTCTGATGGACATGGGCTTCGATCCTGATCGCGACTTCGAGATGATCGTACGCGGCAACGAGGTCATGGTTGAAAAGCTCGCCGTGGACTCGTCCTCGAGAATGACCGACGAACCAACGCCGCGGTTCAAGTAAGAAAAGCCGCCCCGCGCAAGGCCTGCGCGGGGCGGACCATTGCGGAGGCTAGGACTCATGAATACGAAAACCGTCGGCGTTGCCGTCGGTCTTGCTTTGGCTCTGTCGGCCTGCGAGACGCGGAACACCACTTACATCGACAATTCGCGCGTGACGACGATCAGCCAGACGACGTTGGTCAGCGTCATCGGCGGCAGCAACGTCTCGGTCTCCGCGGCACCCGTTAACACCTACACGGATGCGTCTGGCCGACCGTGCCAGATTCACAGTTTCCAGGATGCGACCGGACAGGGCATCGCCACGGTCTGCTTGAACGGCACCAACTGGGTGCTGATCGACCGCAGCTACGATACCCAGACCACCAATGCCGGCAATGCCGCGCCGGCCCCGGCGGCGCCGGCCGCTTCGACCGACGAGCCCAGGAACCCCGCCGGCGACTGGAACGCGGTCACCGACTGACAGTCCTCCAGCGCCACCAGGCAGGATCCAGCGCGCCCGGTTGCGGCGCGCTTTTCTTTTGGCCGCCGTCCCGCGCCCGACAGCGCCGGATTTCGCGTCTGTCCCGCCCATAGCTTGGGCATCGACGGCGTGCCCGTCGTTTCCAGCGCCTGATGATGATGGAGGGTTTGGCCATGGACACTGTCGGTTCCGGAAACGCGATGACGGAAATCGCGCTGGCGCTGGCGATGGGGTTCTTCTCGATCATGGTCCTGACCATGGTGTCCATGGGCGCCGGGAACGGCGATACGGCGGAAGCCGTGGCCGCGAAGCTTGCGGCGCCTGAGACCGAAGCGGAGCAGGCCGCCCTCGTCGCCCAGACGAAAGACGATTTCGTTCTCATTTACCACGCCGGCCGCCTGATGGGCGCCGACCTGGCGCCGGTGGCGCTGGCCGAAATCCCGACCGACCGGCGCATCATTCTCGCCGTCGATCCGGCCATTTCGATGGAAGAGGCGATCCGTATCCGCGCCTCTCTGGCGACCGCCGATCTGGTGGTTTCGACCCTCGACAAACGCTGGCTGCAACGCCTGGAAAGGACCGCACAATGATTGTGATTATGAGCAGACCTGTTCGCAGAACGCTGGTCGGCCTTGGGATCGGGCTCGGCATGATCGCCGGCTGGATGTCCCTCAGCACGGCCCAGGCCGCGCCCCACGGCGGCGGCTACAGCGAAAGCCAGATCCGCAGCATGCTGGTCAGCGAGGCCCAGCAGACGATCGTGCCGCCCGCGCTGGCCCTGGCGGTGGCCCGGGTCGAAAGCAATTTCAACGCGGACGCTGTCAGTCACAAAGGCGCGGTCGGCGTTATGCAGATCATGCCGAGGACGGCCTGGTCGATCTACCGTGTCCGACGTGACGACCTGTTCGACCCCAGGCTGAACATCCAGCTCGGCGTCGACTTCCTTCAGCGCCTCTATCGCCGTTACGGCCGCTGGGACCTTGCGCTATCGCACTATAACGGCGGTTCGCGTGTCGGCACCCCGCCCAATGCACGGGTGATCCCGGCAACGCGCGGCTATGTGGACAAGGTCCTGGCGCTGAGGACCGATTACGAACGCACGACGGCGCTGGCGGCGCTGGACAGCGCGCAGCAGGAGGTCCAGGAAGACCGGGCGCTGGCCCGGCGCCAGGCCGAGGCGGCGTACGCCATGATCGAAGGCCCGCAGATCGAACAGAATTGGCGCGACTACCTCAAGGCGGCCGAATACTGGCTGACGCCTGCGGCGGACAGAAGCGTTGCCGATCTCGCCATGGCCGCCGACCCGGTCGAGCCGCCGGCCTATCGCGGCGGCGCCGCCTACCTGGCGGACGACGACGAACTGGTCTACGCCGAGGCGCCGTCGGCGCAGCTGAAACGGCGGATCGGCGATCTGAAGCGGCGGTTCCGTTGGTCGCTCGAGACCGATCGGGGCCGATGGCAGCCAGTGCTGGGCGACCCGCTCCCCTATTGGGAAGACCGCCCGTGACCAGACCTTTCGCTCAGCCAGTTTCCGTGCGCCCCAGGCTGCAGGGCCGGCGATCCGTCCCGGCCGGCCTCATAACCGGATACCGCTCTGATCGCCGTGCGGGGTCCGGGCGGCCTCGCGGGGCCGGGACCGGCGGTAGAGCCAGGCCCCGCCATGAGGCTTGGCGCACACCGACAGCGCGTTATGATGGCGCCCGCGCCGTGCGATACCAGTGGGTGGAGTCGGGACAGATGGAAGGCCCCTCGATCGATCAATTGCTTGTCGAGGTCGGAAAAAGCGAAACGCTGCTTGCCGTGTTCCGCGGCACCGCCGAATCGGACGTCGATGGCGTTCCGAAGTTCACGCCCGACACCTGCCGGCTGCTGGTCCGCAACATCGCCTGCCGGTCCTATGCCCGCGGCCTGTTAGAGCTGTGCCATCTTCTCAACATCGCGGACGCCTGCGCCACCGGGCGCGGCAACTACTTCTATTTCTTCTGGGACAGCGGTCCGGCCCGGCCCAGCGCCTTTCGCGGCTATGTCCGCCAGGCCTTGGAGACGGGCAGCTTTTCGCGCGACGGATTCAGCGCCGGCGGCGACGGCGTGACCGTGGATTATCCGGACGGCACCTTCACCGTCACCTACGGGCGGATGCCCTATCTATCCGCGCTGTTGGATTTTGTTGTGAACGCCATCGGTTTCCAGGCCGTCGACGACGCGGTCGCGGCGATGGCCTCGGCGGGTTCGACCCGCGCGGCGGTCTCCGATGCCGCCAACGGGATGGCGCGCGGCGTGTACGAGTTCCTGCGCGAGCACCTGCCGTCGGCCCAGAATCAGCGCAAGTTTCACCGTATGACGGGCTTTCTGAAATCGCGGCTGGGAGACGACTTCGACATCAGCATGGTCGACGACCAGACCGTTCTGGATTTCTGGATCTCCGAGTCGCCGAAACCCAGCGAAGACGGCACGGACTTCGTGACGTTTCAGACCGTGCTGCGGTCGTTCGTGAACATCATCCGCGCGCTGCAGGATGCCCAGTCGCAGCACGAGATGCGTTACACCCGGTCGATCGGAACGGACCGCGAAGCGGGCGAAATCGACCCGGACGCGGTTCTCGGCGCCATCGAACATGGCGAAGAGCGGCAGAACCCCCTGGACGCGCTTGAGCAGGAACCCGTGAACGCGGCCAAGTTCCTGAACAAGACCGAAACAGGCGACCTTAAGCTGGTTCTTGAAAGCGGTGCGGAGGCGTTGCGCCTGCCGGTGTCCGTCCTGCGCGCGATTGTGTTCGGCAAGGCCCAGGGCCGGATCTCCCAGGCGTTGCGCCGCAAGGCCGACGACGCCGAGATGCAGGCGCTGTTCCGCGATGCCGCGGAAGAAACCTACGACCAGCGCCGCGACCAGTTGAATGCCCGGCTGGAGCATATCAGGACCGTCCAGCTTGCGGCCGTGCACGTTCTGATCCGGGCAAGGCGAACCGAGGCCGTGGAGGCCATCTTGACCTTATGGCCCGATCTCGACCTGGGCTCCGTCGCCGATGCGCTGCGCACGGCAGGGCCCGCGGCCGACAACGTCGTCACGTTGCATGGGGATCGGGTCGCCGACCGCTTCGTCGCCCTGCTGGAGGATCCCGATCAGGTCGGGCCCGTGCTGGCGGAGGGGGTCGGCGCCGCGCGGCGCGCGTTCAAGGGGATCTCCCGCAACGGTTTCCGCGACGACGAAATCGACGCGGCCGGCGTGATCGAAGCCCACGCGGCGGCGGTGCCGTTGCTGGACGCAATCGCACAGCAGGTCCGTGCTTATCTCGGCAGGCTGGACGGCGTGCCGCTGCCTGATGACGGATGGCAGGGCCTGTGCCAGGCGGACCGCGACCTGTTCGCCGCCCACTTCAAGCTGCTCTACGAAGGAGCAAGGACATGACCGCGCGCTGGAATGCTCTGAGTCCCGAACAAAAGAAGCTGGCGGAATCCACCTTCGACGCACGCGAAACGATGGACCGCCTGGCCGGCGCCGCGGAGGAGGGCGTCGAGCCCGTCGTCGGCATCCAGGCCCTGTTCGATTACGCGACCAAGCCGGCCGCGGCCGCTGACCGGGCGGTGGTCGACGCCCTGGCGGCCAGCCCGCGGCTGCGGGCCGATCTCGACCGGATCCTGGCCGGCACGGCGTTCTACCGGTTCCCTCTGGCCGCCGCCGCCAGTTCCGGCGCGGTGACCCGGCGGGACGGCGAAGGCTACCGGATCGAACTGCGCGTCTCCAAGGCGGCGCAGGATCAGACATACGTATCGATTGCGCTGGGCGCCGGCGTGACGACGGAGCCGCGCGCGATGCTGGTCCAGCCGCCTGACGGCGCGCCGGTCAAGCATGACCTGGGGCCGCCGGTCAACGGTACGATCCAGATCCTGGCGCGCAGCGATTCCGACCTGGTGCGGGCGCTGAAGGACCCCAAGACGGAGGTCTATCTCCGTTGACCCGAGTCAGGGTCTACATTTCAACCACCGAGGCGCCGGCCGAGATCCAGCGGATTGCCGAGGAGGATCCCGAGATCCGCTCGGTGATGTGCCTCGACGGCAAGGCGGTGGAACTGCCGGTCAGCGCCGCCTATGACAGCTTCGTGCGCAAGCCGACGGGCGTGATCGAGGCCGAGTTCGGGCACCCGTCCTATCGGGTCGATGTCGGCGCGCGGATCAGCGAGGGGCTGAGCTGGCAGCTCGGCATTTATCTGGCGCACGCCCTGGCCCGCGAGGGACGGTTGGCGTCCAAGGGAGATCCAGCCGAACGGGTGGTGCTGGCCACAGGCGAGGTTGATCGCGACCTCCATGTGCGCGCCGTCGACCATATTGCGGACAAGGCCCGCGTCGCGGCGCCGCTCTTCGCTCAGGCGACGGCGGAGGACGGCGCGGTGATCATGTTCGTCCCGACCGCCAACCGGCAGGACCTGGATGCCCAGATTGCCGGCTGCAAGGTGGTGCCGGTGGAAACCGTGCATGACGCGCTGGCCTGGCTGGGGGTCGACCGGCTGCCGCGCGCCGCCGCCGCCGCTTCGCTGGACGAGGCGCCCGCGCCCTCCGGCGCAGGACGCAGCTTGGAACCGGTGATCGAAAAGGACCGAACAGGCCCACCGCGCCGGCGCGGTCGCTGGCCGATCGCCCTGGCCGCGGTGCTCGCGATGATCGCCGGCCTGGCCTGGTGGCTTGTGGACTTGGGCCTGCTCGAATGGCGCGAGATCGCCGCGTCCGGCGACCATGGGCGTTATCAGGAACTGGACGCCAGGCTGCTGGCGATCGAGGAAGGTGATTGCGCGCCCTGCCGCTGGGTCGCCGCCGTCTTCGAACGCAATCTGGACCTGCCGGCGCCAGATTCCGCAGGACTAACCATCGGCGCTACCGCCTGGACCGTTCCGCGCTTTCGCACATGCCGCGTCATGGAGTTTCAGCCGGACCTGGTCGAAAAGACGCCGGTGCGACTGGGGCTGGACAAAGCGTTTGCCGCCGAGAGCAGCCGACGCCTGTGCGCCATCGATTATTGGGCGGAGAACGCCGGGCCGGACCTGTCGGTGATTCTGGTCGCCGCCGTCGATGCGGGTGAAGGCGCGGTGTCGTTCCGCGGCGGCGACGAGCGCGAGGCGCGCAGGCTGGCCACCGGAGAGAAGTTGTCGCTGGTCGTCAATATGCCGCAACGGGTCGACCGGCCGATAACGGTCACCGTCACTGCCGCGGTCGGCGGGGCAACGGCTCGTTCCCGCACCGACTGGCTGTTTCAAGCGATCGAAGACGCAATGAAACCCGACGCGCCGGCGGCTCCGTTGGAACGCCGTCTCGCACGCGTCGGGTTGACGCTAGTGCAGGCGGCGCATCGGATCGAAGCGCCGCCGCCTCGTTTTCAGTAACCCGGCGGCAGGCCGCCGGTCAGGTCAGCTCTCGCTGCCGAGATTGCGTCCCAGCGCGTCCTTCTTGACCTCGGTGTCCCGTTCCGCCTGTTCCTGGGCGACGCCCCGCGCCATGTCGACGCCGTGGGTGCCGGGCTTTTCCTGAAACGCCTTTTTCGCCTGCTCCTCGTGGGCGTGCCGGGATTCGTCCTGCTCCAGGCCTCGGGCCATGTCGACGCCGTGCGTTTCGGTGCGGGACTTGAAAGCCTGCTTCGCTGCCTGCTCGTGCGCGTGCCGGGCGTCTTCCTGCGCCTTGACCCGCTTCAGGTCCTTGCCTTTCTCCGTCATTGCCGGTTGCTCCTTTTCCTGCGGGAAGATCCGGTCCGACGCCCCGGATTCCGGATATGGGAACCACAGTGCCTCTTCGCCAGCCCAGGGGCATTGAGGTGGGTCAAGGTCGGCCAGACTGGCGAGATTTCGCGGTCCTGGCGCCAGGCCGCCGGAAAAACGCCCCGCCCCATCCATAGCCACCCCCATCGGCGTTCACAGGATGGGGGTCGCTATGAGACCTAAATATATCAAAGACTTACGGCAAAAGCGGCACGGCGCCGCGCGGGCCGTCACCTTGGCCGCAGCGGCGATGACGCTGGGGGCCTGCACCCTTTACGGCCCGCCGCCGTCCGACGGCGGGGGCATCGGCTTCCGCGAGGCCCGGTTCAACGACATTTCGGCGATGCGCGAATACCGCGCCTGCCGGGACGAGGCGTTGGAACTGGACCACCAGGCCCGGTCGACCGGAAATGCCGGCCGCTATCTGGCCAGCGCGCGGCTGATCGAAAAATGCGAATCGGCCCTGGGCCCCGACGTCAACGGCATTGCCGAAGACGAACGTGTCCGCGCCTATGCGCTCAGCATTCAGAACTACATCCGCGGCGGCGACCTGGAATCGGCACGCAACAATTTGCAGACCTTCCAGGCGGCGTTCCCCGGCAAGGACCTCTACTACGCGGACGGGTCCAGTTTCATCGACACGACCCGCGTGCTGCTTGGCCAGGTGCAAAACCACGATCTCGGGCCCTATTCGACGCTCAACGTCAATGACGGCCTGAAGACCGAAATGCGCCGCGTCGCCTACTGGCGCAAGAACTAGGCGCGCCGGAAACCAAGGACGAGGAGACAGGATCATGCTTCGACCCTATCGCCCGGGACGCGCGTTTCGCATCGCGCTTCTGACCACGCTTCTGGCAGGCGCCATGATCGTTGCCGGGCTGTCGCTCGCCAACGAGGCGGTCGCCGCGCCGTCTTGGAACCCCCAGGCCAGCGAGCGGCTGATCAAGCTGCCCGGCAACTATCTGGATAAGGCGCTGGACCAGGATTTCGCCCGCTCCGAACTGGCCACGGCTCTGACCGATGTGGAAGGCCAGATCGGGCTGAAGACCCGGACGCTGTCCGACCTGCAAGGCGCAGTCGGCCAGGCCGAGGGCGAGGTTCACACCGAACTCAGGCATCAGTTCCTGGTCGAAAAGAAGACCTATATCGAGATGGTCGGCACGCGGCTGGACCTTCGGCGCAAGCAGGTCGAGACCAAGAAGAAGGTGCTGGAGAAACTGCTGCGCAAGGTGGCGCGCGACAAGTCGGCCATGACGCCGGCGCGGGCGGAACTGGTGGAACGCCAGTCCCAGGCCTATCAGCGGTTCGAACGCACGCTGGCTTCGGTGGACATGAAACTGTTCGCCTCCGACAGCATGCCGCAAAGCCGCTACGCGCAGGAATATGCGGGCAACATGGCGGCCATCGAGAAACTGGTGGCGGCGATCCAGAGCCATCCCATGGCCCAGGGCCCGGAAATCGACGGCCGTGCGGTCACCAAGGAGGAGTTCCTGCGCCAGCTGATCCAGCAGACCGACAGCGAATTGGCGATCATGGACCAGGAAGAAAGCATCCTGGGCTACATGGCGAAGCTGGTGGCGCTTGACGCAATGGCCCTGTCGGAAGAGGTCCTCGCGGCCGAGGCCGACGAATACGGCGTGGAAGAGGACGAAATGACCCTGACCTCCGCCGTCGACTTCTTCACCGGCGAATAAGCGCCGATCCGCAAATCTAGGAGAAAGACGATGCGTAGACTGATCCTCGCAGCCTCGATCGCGGCCGTTGCGGCCACGGCGGGAACGACAGCGGGCGCCGACACCCTGGAAAACCTGGAACGGGAACGCGCGCTGATGGTGACGACGCTTCTGGATCCGGCGATGTCGCCGGAAGAGCGCAACGCCAAGACCGCCACCTTCACCCATCGCCTGGTCGACCTGGAGCGTATGGTGCTGCGTGACAAGAGCCTGACGGGGCGCAACACGCCGATCGTGCGCAAGGCGTTCCAGAACTACGACCTGACCTTCCTGGTCCACGCTTCGACCGAGAATGACCTTCTCATTGTCGATCACTGGATGGATCAGGTCGGCCTGAACACCCACAACCTGATGAGCGCCCGTCTCGGGCGGCGCTGACATGCGCGACGTGCTCAGCCTGATCGATACGGGAAGCCGGGCGGTCGCCTACAGCCTCGGCGCCGGCGTGATCGTGTTGGCGGTCGCGGTGATGACCACCTCGATCCCGGCCGAGGCGCTGTTGGCCAGGGCCGGCGAGGTGGTCGGCCCGGCCTTTCTCACGCTGATGGCGGTGCTGGTTCTGATCTCGGTGTTCTCCTGGATCAAGGTGATGCGCGACGGCGGCCCGGAAGAACGCCACCGACCCTGGCTGGAAGCCGGGCTGCAGGCATCAAACGGCGTCGCCACGCTGGCCCTGACCTACACGCTGCTGGGCATCTCGCTGGGGATCGGCGGGCTGTCGGACCAGGAACTGACGCCGCAGACGGTCCAGATTGTGATCAAGGACCTGACCGCCAGCTTTTCCATGGCATTCATGACGACCGTGATCGGCCTTCCCACGGCCGCCGTGCTGCGGACCCTGCTGACCGTGACCCACGCCCGGGTCGTCGGCCGTCCGCATGCTTTGTGCGCGGTCGTGCCACCCGAAGCCGCTCTTTCCGAAGGAGACCGGACATGAGGTTTATTCTGTTCAACGCGATTGTCGCCGGCGCCCTGATCTATCTGTTCAGCGGCGCCGATCAGCCGGGCGCCGACGCCCGCCAGACCGTGGACGATGCGATGTCGCGGCTGGCGGCGCTCAGCGAGCAGGCGGTCGAGCGGGTCGAGGAACTGAAAATGGAGGATCCGGGCCGGGCGGATGCCGCGCCGGCGATGGAATCGCCTGCGCCGCGCTCTGACCTGCCCGCACCCTCAAAGCCGGCTCTGCCGCAGGCGCGGCCGGCCGCAGCGCCGGATCCCGTCGCCGAGCCGCCGCGCCCGGCTGCGCCGGCAACCCGGCCGCCCGCGCAGGCCGACCCGGCGACCCGCGTGGCCGCGGCGCTGCCGGCGCCCGCGCCTGTGGAAACGGCGCCTGCGCCGCTGCCCGAGCGCGAGGTCGCGACGGTGCCGACGCACCGGGTTCCCAAGCCGGGCGATTCCGGCCCGGTGGCGGCGGCACCGGCCAAGGGGCCGATCGAAATCGCCGAGCCGATGATGTCGTCTCAGGACCGGCGCAAGGAGCTGTTCTCGCTGGCCCAGGAAATGGAGATGATGTACGCGACGCGCGTGCACGAATAGGGCAGGGGCACTCGGTCGATGCGTTTACGGACCGAACGACTTGCGCCCCTGGTTCTGGTGGCGTTGCTGGCCGCGGCGGCTCTGTATCGTGAGTTCGATACCGAGGCCGCCGTCCCGGCCGTGCAACCGCCGCCGCCGCCTGAACAACCCGCGGCGGAAATCCCAAAACCGCGGCTGCCGGAAGTGGAGGTCGCGAAAATCGCGCTGCCGCCGCCGCCGCCGGTGCCCAGGGCCGCGCCCGCTGCGCCGCAGCAGGCGCCGCGTCCGGCCTTGCAGCCGTCGCCGCCTGTCCCGGAAAAGCGGGCCGCCGTGGCCCGTCCGGCCTTGCGTGCTGCGCCCGACCCGGCGCCGGCCAAAGCGAAACCGGCCCCGACGCCGGCACGCAAAGCGCTGGCGCCGCAGAAACCGGAACCGCGGCCGGAGCCGAAACGCGTCAAGGCCCTCAAGCCCGAACCCGAGTCGATGCCGGCGGCGCGCCCGGCCCCTGCCGTGAAGCCGGCGCTGCAACCGACGCCGCGGCCCGAACCGCGGCGCGCGCCCGTCACG
>Ga0056115_1000119_pt1 | contig 40619 bp, 34 predicted proteins | sample WorMetOlspDAHAB1_FD_77007 | JGI IMG/M metagenome (GOLD analysis project Ga0056115, IMG submission 77007) | Marine gutless worms symbiont microbial communities from Max Planck institute for Marine Microbiology, Germany - Olavius sp. DAHAB.1 ...
TTGTGAAAGACCCCTGCCGGATATTCGACGGTCTCATTGGGTTTTTGGGTAATTCTGCCCAAGCATTCTTTTTATGCATCGGCCATCACCCCGGTTTCGATAGTGGTCTCGACCGGGCACCCCGGGCGGATACGACGACCTGTTGAATAACCATCTAAGACCAGGTCGTCGATTTACGATTAAACGATGAGAAGGTACGTTTTGTGACGCGCTACGCCCACCCCGATAGATCCTGGTTTTACTATTCAAACAGCTTATCGCCGCGCCCCTCGTAGCGGCCTTTGATAATTAGCGGTCTTAAATATTCAATGGTTTTTTCCATGCCGTCTTCGCGGCTCATGACGACATCTTCGTGCTCATAGCTCAAGACGTAATCATAGTTGACCAGCCGCATTTCAGTCAGCACCCTTTTCCAGGGTACTGAACCCCAACCCGGGATACGAAAGCGGAAGCCGCGGTCGATGCGGCCCCATTTTCCCTGGGCCTGGAGTCCGGAGCGGCGCACATTATGCTCAACAGCTTCGCCATCCTTGGCATGGGCATGGTAGATTCTGTCGCCGAGTTCCTGGACAAAGATAACTGGATCGATACCCATTATGACGAGGTTGGCCGGGTCGAAGTTGAAGCCCCACTCCTTGCGGCCACCCAACAGCTCCACACTTTTAAGGGCGGTTTCAACGTTGTAAACATATTCGTTGGGATGGGGTTCATGGGCAAATTTAACGCCTTCTTTTTCAAAGGTGTCTAAAATTTCACCCCACCGTTCCACAAAATCTTTGCCCATCTCGTACCATCCATCGGGGTAGGGCCAAGGAAACCAGCGGGCAAAATTCTCACAACCGATAAAACCACAGACCACCGGGACGTCCAATGCAGCGGCTGCCCGGGCGGTTTTCTTCATACGTTCCATCCCGAATTTAATTTTTTCGTCCGGTGTTCCCCTGCAAAACGCATCGGTATCTTTGGTGTGCGGACCCAGTACCAGCTGTCCCTCAGTGTGGTTGCTTAAGGCCGATATACTAAGCCCATAATTTTTAGCGAGGTCCTTGATCTTCTTGGCCCCGGTCCCGGCTAGCACTTCATCAATGTCTAGATGACCGTTGTCGGAAAATGCCGGCAGCTCGGCAGTTTCATACCCCATATCAGCCATCATTTTAAAGACGGTTTCCAGATCATGGTCCATAAAATTGGCGGTAAACATTCCTATTTTCATTTCAGATATCTCCTTCCCGTTTGGTTTAACATTGAACACCCGGTGTTATGTGCCGGTATGCTTTATTTTTCCACATTAACCCAACCGCGTTCTTTTTCGGACCGCTGCAGGGCGTCCAGTATCAATTGAACCTTCAAGCCGTCTTCAAAGGTGGCGCCCCAGGGTGCGACCGCCAGGTTGTTGGCTACACAGTTGAAAAAATGAAAGATGGTGTGGCAGTGGTGATGCTCCCAGCCCAGCATGTGCCCGGGCGGCCACCAGTGTTTAACAAAATCGTGGACTTCGGCTTCGGTTACCAGGATTGTCCGGAACCCCTGAACCTCCAAGGGGTCATCGACGGAAAAATACTGGAGCAGATTATTCTGGGTCAGTTCAAATTGCAGCGCCCCGCGGCTGCCGTAGACTTCGATCTGCCAGAGTGATTTGCGGCCGGTTGCGAATCGGTTGGCCTCGATACTGCCTAAGGCGCCGTTATCGAAGCGAAACATGCCCAGGGAGGCATCATCGACGGTAACGGCTCCTTTTTCCTCACCGGCCTTGCCGGAAAGACCAGACGCCTCGAGAGGCACCGGTCTTTCCTTGACAAAGGTTTCGGTAACTCCGCAGGCTTCGGAGATTTCCAATCCAGTTAAAAAGCGAGCCATATCGATGCTGTGCGCGTTGAGATCACCCAGCACGCCGGAGCCCGCTACTTTTTTTTTCAGGCGCCAGGCCAGCGGAAAACCGGGATCCAGCAGCCAGTCCTGTAGAAAAGCGGCCCTGAAATGATAGATATTGCCGATTTTGCCTTCCTTAATGAGTCGTCGGGCTAACAGTACAGCCGGACAAAACCGGTTACTGAATGAAACCATGTTTTTAATGCCTCGCTTTTCGGCCTCTTTGGCGGCATCGACCATTGCTCTTGCTTCATCCACGTCCAACGCCAGGGGCTTTTCGACAATGGTGTGTTTGCCGGCTTCAAGGGCGGCGATGCAAGGTTCCTTGTGAACATCGTTGGGTCCGTTGTTGTCAAAAATTTCAATGGCGGGATCGTCGACGAGCTTTTTCCAATGGGTGGTCGCGTACCGGTAGCCAAAACGCCGGCCAGCCTCCTGGACGGCTTGTTCGTTTCGGCCGCAGATTCCCTCTAACACAGGTTCAGCCGGAGGAGGATAATAAAAATACGGCAATTTTTTAAAGGCATTCGTGTGGGCCTTGCCCATAAACGCGTACCCCAGCATTCCGACACCGATTGTTTTCTTTGAATCCATTTTATCCTCCTTTCTTATGACGGTTATTGGGACTGATTTGGATTGTGAATGGAAATTTTTGGTTGACAGTGATCCATTTTTATCATTATGTGGGCTTTCAGTTGTGCTTACATTAGGTTGTCCGCGCAAGTCAATCAGAAAGTAATTTCTTCACTTTAACACCTACAAGCCGAGGAGAATGGTGAAATGGCAACTCAGATGATTTCTTCCCCTATCACAATCGGGAAAAAAACGGCGCCCAATCGAATTGTTTTCCAGCCCATGGAATGTAACGACGCTAATTCGAGTGGTGACCCTTCCGACCTTAGCATTAACCGCTATCGACGTTTTGCCGAAGGTGGTGCCGGCATCATCTTTACCGAATCCCTAACCTTAACGACCGAGAGCCGGGCTCGAAAAAGTCAGATGGCGATAACGGAAAAAAACGCGGAGGGCCTGGCGCGTTTGATAAAGGCAATGAGAGAGGTCAATCAGGATTCTCTGATTTTATTTCAGCTCAATCAATCGGGCAAACTCAGCGAAGCGGCCTTTTCAAAAGTCATTTCAGTTTACCCGACTGGCGACTCGGACATTCATGTGCTTACCGAAAAAGAGATAGAGGAAATCGGCGATAACTTTGTTAAAGCGGCGGTTATTGCCAGGCAGGTTGGTGCGGATGGAATCGACTTCAAACATTGCCATGGCTATGTCTGCACGGAAATGGTACAGCCGGCCAATATACGGAGCGACAGATACGGCGGGTCTTTTGAAAACCGCACCCGGTTTTTCAGGGAAACCGCGAATAAAATGAAGTCGGCGCTGGACGACGATTCTTTCCTGCTGGGAGTCAGGTTTAATTTTTACGACGGCACAACCGGCGGTTTTGGTACGGCGGGTCCGGATGAGGTTGTCGAAGACTTTACCGAACCGCTGGCTTTTGTGAAAATGATGGAAGAAGCGGGGATGCACTACATCAATGTCTCAGCCGGAATTGCCGGCTCTGAAATCACACAGCCGTCTAAAAAATATCCGGAGGGTGTCTACCGGCTGTTTGGATGGGCTCAGGCAGTCAAGAAGGCTGTCAGTATCCCGGTTATCGGGTCGGGCTACACCTATTTGAGAGACGGTAAAAACAAATTGCCGGAACCCGACCAAGAGAAGAAAAGCTTCCGGTATTGGGCTGAAAAAAATATCAGAGACGGCAATGTCGACCTGGTCGGCGTTGGCCGGCAATCCCTGGCAGACCCATTATTTACTAAAAAGATTATAGCCGGAGATTCTAAGACTATTAATTACTGTACCATTTGTGACCGCTGTTTGGAGCTGATGTTTGCCCAGAAGGTCGTCGGGTGCGCTGTTCATGACAAGTACTACCGGGATCTTTATCGCAGTCTTAAAAAATAAATATAAAAGATTTAGCGAAGCAATTCCATAAATCTTCAATCTTCAGTATTCAATATTTAATATCAAAACTCTTCCAGCTCGAGATCAAAAACCCTTGCAAGGTTTGTAATTTGCGGACCCCAATGACCGGTGACCAGTAGTATATGATGGGAGTAAAACGATTCCATCAACCGGTGTCCGTCGCGAATCTTGACAAGGGCTCCATTGCGGCAATCCGAGCCGGAGTACTGGACATAGTCTACCAATTCGCCCTTGATCGACATCAGTTTGCTGAAGGTATGATCCAGTTTAGTCAAAGTAATGTCTCCAAGCGGCAGACGGGCGTCGATAGCTGTCGCATTCTCATCCACAATCGCCAGTACCTTGGGGCGCAGGTTCCACTCGGTCGACCAGCATTTGGGGAGCACCCCCAGGAAGCCGCAATGAACGATCAGCAGATGATTTTCAGGATCGGCCACCACCGGAAAGCTGTCGATCTTTTCATGCTTGAGCGCGGCCTGGCCAACTAATTGCGGATAGACATTGCTCATCATAATCGGGACATCCAAAGATTTATGCAGGAGATACTTGGTGATCAGGGTCATGGTATCCGCCTCACAGGCCCACAATATTCCGGATTCCTCAAACAGCATGTTCCAGGCCAAGCAGGGCGTTGTATCGGAGAAATGGGATTCGTTTAAACAGTTGATTCCGACACCTTTGATGGATGGATTATCGGCCAGCTCGCGCTTTACGGCAATATATATCTTGATGGCGCTGTTCAATGCCTGCTCGGACACCCCCGGCGCGGCAAGATCCCAGTTTTTCCATACCTCCCGGGCTTCCTGATCGGAGATTTGTTTGGCGGCGGCTGCGAATTCCTTGAAACTTTTCTTATCGATGGTAACACCGAACTTCTTTTGCATATCCTGGGTGCAGCGGTCCTCCCACCAGTAGAACCGCTTGAAGATATCGGCCTGGAAACCCTCTCCGGGGTTATCCTGAAATACTAAAAACGTGGTCTCCCGAAGGTCCCGCTTGACCGCCAGACTCTCGCAGATGGCTTTGGTCAATTCCAGGTTATAGGGCGCAAAGGTTTTGAGGCCTTCCGCTTTCAAAAAAGAAATGATCTCCCAATCCCACATAGCCACGGTGCCGAATTCAGAGGTCACCACCAGCAGCGGCAGGGCAATTTTCTTTATTTCCGCGATTTGCGTGAAGGCTTCTCCTAAAAGCTGCGGAAAGACAACGGCATCGGCATCAGGCAGCTTGGAGCCAAGTGCGACCGGCTCTAGAATATCAGCCACATCCGCCAGCAGCTCTTTCAGAACCGCCAACTGCCGATCAAATTCTTCATTTTTGCCGGGCATGAAGTAAACCGGAATCAACCTTGCTTTCATTTTAATATCTCCTTAATCTAATTCTACCAGCTTGCCCTTGTCGGCTGATTTTAAGCCGGCCTCCAGGATCTGCATGGTTTTCATTCCGTCATAAAAATTCGGCTCAATTACTTCATCGTTTTCAATGGCATTAAGAAAGTCGACCACACCATGGACAAATTCATGCTCATATCCAATAATGTGTCCCGGCGGCCACCAATTGGCAATGTATTGATGACATCCCTCGGTGGCCATAATGGTTCTGAAACCCTTCGCGAACTCCGGATCGTCATTTGAATAATACTGCAGCTCATTCATGCGCTCCAAATTAAAAACGATACTTCCCTTGTCACCGTAAATTTCAAAGTAGTTGTAATTCTTTCTACCAGGCGCAAAACGGCTGGCTTCAAAAGAGCCCATGGCCCCATTATCAAAGCTAACCAGCATGGATGCGGCATCTTCGACGGTGACCGTGCCGGTTTCAGTGCCCTTGGTACCCCCTTTAAAAGTTGCAGCACCCTCATCAGGCAGGGGCCGTTCTTTGATAAATTGGGACGTCATACAGGCTACCCGTGTGACCTCGCCAATCAGGAAGCGCGCCAGATCGACACTGTGGGAGTTTAAATCCCAATGCGGTCCGGCACCGGCGTGTTCTTTCTGCAGGTGCCAGGTTAGTGGGAAATTGGGATCCACGATCCAGTCTTGCAGATAGGCGCCGCGCCAGTGGAAAATGCGCCCGACCTTGCCGTTGTCGATTAACTGTTTGGCCAGCAACACCGCCGGGCACCGACGGTAGTTGTGATTCAGGTAATGTTTGACGTTGTTGGCCTCGGCAACTTCATACATTTCCTTGGCCTGATCATAAGACAGGGCCATTGGCTTTTCACAAAACAAATGCTTGCCGGCTTTGGCGGCTTCTACGGCAATTTCATGATGCAGGGCCGTGGGAACCCCAATATCAACGATGTCGACATCATCCCTGGCAACGACCTTGCGCCAGTCGGTTTCAATTTCCTCCCACCCCCAGCGGTCGGCAAATTCCTTCAAAGAGGCCTCGTGGCGGCCGCAGGCGACCTTCAGAACCGGTTCTACGTTCAGATCGAAGAAATAAGGCGCTTTGCGCCAGGCATTGCTGTGGGCTTTACCCATAAATTTATAGCCAATAATGGCAACATTTAATTTTTTCATTCCCCCTTCCTCCTTCACGGATTGAACCAATACGCTCAACCGGGTGTTATGGGTTATTAGAACAAGGCGATTACTTTCGCTGCCACTGCCTTCAAGCTTTCCAGCATCCAAGCCGGCAGTTTTTCTACTCCAGATTCTGGGCGATACGCTTTAATTCCGCAACGCTCTTGGCCACTGCATCGTCCTCGTCATCATTGTAATCCGGATGCAGTGTGTCGATTTCCATCGCCAGAAAGCCTTCATAATCGGCATCTTTTAACAGCTGCGCCAGCCTTTGATTATCGACGATCCCATCTCCAACCGGTGTGCAGGAGAAGAAGTACCAATCGTTGACAGCGGCCTGGGCATTGATTTTCAAATCTTTGACATGGGTTGAAAAGGTATGCCGGGCTAGTTTCTCCATACCCTGGATGGGATCGTCCAGCACCCGCATAAAATTGCCGGTGTCAAAGTTGATGCCGAAATTCGGGTGATTGACATTATGGATGAGCTCAAGCATTTCATCCGCGTTGTAGTCAATGTGGTTTTCGTCGGCCAGTTTGATGCCGTAATTGTCGGCGACCTTCATGGCGTTGGTGAACATGCGCGAAAGCTTCTCAATCTGTGGTCCATGGTCTTCGAACCGAAACATCAGGCTGCTGCCGACAACCCGCATGACCTTGGCGCCAATGGCATTGGCATATTCGATATGATCGACCATCTCATCGTAGGCGGCTTCATTTTTGCCGCCTTCGAGCCCGTCCGGATGGCCCCAGGCATACACGCGATCAAAATTGTATTCATCCAGCATGCCCTTGACTTCACTGAGATAGGAAGCGTCAAACCGCGGGAAAAAACAGGATTCCAGCGAGACGCCGTCGACGTCTAGTTCTTTGGCGCGCTTGATGAAATCTTCCATCGTCATTTGTTTGGCAGGCGCGTTTTGATGCGGGTACACTTCACCTAAAAATCGATGATAACAATAACTGTCAATTCCTACTTTCATTTCAAGGTCTCCTTTCTTTTTTTAAGAAGCATAAATCGCTTCTCCTCTACTCAAAATAAATGGCACTTTTCAAGCTGCGAGCTTGAGTTATGTTGTCCAGGGCCGTCTGAATATCTCCCAGGGCCGTTCGCGAGGAAATCAAATCTTTGACCTTTATCCGTCCGCTTGCCATTAGTTGCAGGGTGCGCCGGTATTGACTCAAACTTTGGCGCGTCGTACCGGTGACCTCCAACTGTTTGTAGTGAATCAGATTGGTATCCAGACTGACTTTCGCCTTGTCGGCCGGCAGTCCGCCGAAAAAAACAATCCGGCCGTTGATGGCGGCGATCTCCAGCGCGATCTGCTGTGCCTCGGGTGCCGGACAGGCTGTGATGCAGACGTCGACGCCCCGGCCTCCGGTCAAGGCATCAAGCTGTTCCTTCAAATTTTCCGATTCTAGGGTGATAAAGGTGCTGTCAACCTGGCGACACAATTCGAGTCGGTCACGGCTGAGATCATTGATGATGATTTTTGCTACACCGGCGATCTGAGACATTTTGGCGTGCATTAGTCCGATCGGTCCGGCTCCGATAACCAGTACGGTGTCACCGGGTCGCATTTTACTTTTTTCAAACGCGTTAAATACGCAGGCCAGGGGCTCCGTCAACGCCGCTTCTTCAAATGAGAGACTGTCGGGGATTTCTACGACATTGCCCTGGCGTACATAATTTTCAGGAATTTTGGTATATTGCGCAAAAAAGCCGGGCTTGTGAATTCCCAGCGCTTTGAAGTGCGAACACAAATGAGTGTTGCCGCTGACGCAATAATCGCAGACCCCGCAGCCGACATTGGGCGCCACTGCAACCCGCATGCCTTCCCTGAAATTCTTGACATCGCTGCCGCAGCGGGTCACGATTCCGCTGCCCTCGTGTCCGAGAATCATGGGGGCCGTCTCGGAGATTCCCGGATGTCCGTTGTGATACATGCGCACATCGGTTCCGCAAACAAAGGCCCCTTTGACCTGCAACAGGATTTCTCCGGCTTCGATTTGCGGTACCTGGTTTTCGCCGACCCGCAGATCCTGTTTTCCATAAAGGGCAGCCGCCTGCATGTTGTTTCCGTTCATTGTAACCCCCTAAGGGAATGTCAAATGACTAATGAAAAATGACCAGTTGTGGATGTCGCTGCGCTCCGTCTTTTTCAAATAGACAGAGTTCCTTAATTATTCATTCTTCAATATTCATTATTTATTTAAATGGATTGGTCTTTTCTCAACTATGGATTGATTGCCGGCATTGACGACCTTAACGGCCATTTTGCCGTCATGGCCGGATACAGCCGGCGGCCTCCCGTTCAGTATGGCATCCACAAATCCTTGATCTTCATGGCGATAGGCTTCAGTAAACAGGTTGCGCCAACTTTCGACGGCCGGAGCCTTGATGCCATTGTTGCGATTGCAGGTAACCACCCCGGACTGATCCAGACGCCCGACAAAGAGAACGCCTTCGGTCCCAACCACCTCCAGACGGGCGTCGTAGCCGTAGCGCACCGAAACAGCACCATCGATGCTTCCCTGCATACCATTTTCAAAGGTTGCAGTTAGAACCACATTATCGTAAAAGTCAGGGAATTCGACCCGCGCCTCAGGGCAGCGATAGTTGCCCGCAATGGCATAGACCTGCTTGAATTCACTTTCCGTAAACCAGCGCAACGTATCGATGTCGTGGCTGTTCACTTCAGCCAGCGGACCATTACTTTTGGCGATATCGTACTGCCAGCGCTGGGGAACACTGGGACCCCGGGTCAGGGACTTAACCAGAACGACTTCTCCAATCGCGCCTTGTCGTACCTGCTCGCGGGCATATACAAAGCTTTGGTCAAATCGCCGCATGAAGCCGATTTGAAGCACGACGCGGTTCTTTTCGGCCGCCGCGATCATCTCATCACACTCCGCGACGCTCATCGCCATAGGCTTTTCGCATAAAATGTGTTTGCCGGCTTCGGCTGCGGCAACCACGATGTCTTTATGATAGTCTGTCGGCGTGACCACCACAATCGCATCAACATCATCATCTTCAAGCGCCTGCCGGAAATTCCGGTAGTGGCGTTCGAGTTCCAGCTCATGGCAGGCTTTTTCAGCTGTTTTGCGGTTCGGTTCGGAAATTGCTGTTAATCTAGCATTTTTAATTCCTTTGGCAAAATTTACGGCATGAATCATCCCGGCCCGGCCGGCCCCAATAACACAAACCCCCAATTTATCCGATTTCATTTGTTCTTCCTAATTAATCCGCCCTGAAAATTAATACATTGCAGGTTCATCAATTTTTCTGTGTGTACTGCATTATGGTTCTATTTCGAAATTCGACATGCGGCATTTACGAGGTCAAGACCTCAACACCTCTTTCCTCAAATTCAACTTTTTCATTCACATCAATCTTTTCAATAACCAGTGCATCGATCTGATCAAGAGATGCGAAATGGGCAAAAGAGTCTCTGCCGAGCTTGCGATTGCTGCACATCAGGATGACCTTTTGGGCGCTGGCGATCATGGCTTTTTTTATTTCTGCTTGTTGTATGTTCGGTGTTGAGGCCCCTTTAGCGATTGAAAGACTGTTCGTCCCCATAAAGGCTTTGTCAACCGTTAACTGTGCCAGCATTTCGATGCCGGCCGCCCCGACGGTGCAGTGAAAATTTTTGCGAATTTCTCCGCCCAACATAACAACGCTAATGGAATTCATGTCCTCCAGCACCCTGGCAATTTCGAAATCATTGGTAACGGCCTTAATCCGCCGCCGTTGATTTAAAAGCTTGGCCAGTTCCACGGTAGTGGTGCCGGTATCAAAGATAATCGTGTCGCCATCGTTGATTAAATCAATTGCCAGTTGCGCAATTTGCTGTTTGGCAGCCAGATTCAGGTCGCGTTTTTGTTCGGTATCCTGTTCAAAACCCGCGCCGATTTCAATGATCGCCCCGCCATGAGTCCGGATAAGTCGCCCTCTTTCATTCAACTCCCTCAGATCACTGCGGATGGTGGCACTGGAAACATTGAACAATCGAACCAATTCGGCAACGGTCACTTTCTTGTTTTGATTCAGCAGATCGATGATTTTGAGTTTGCGCTCTTCGGCAAACATGGTGTCATTGACATTGCCGTTCATGGTTCTACCCAAAAATACATCTCTCCCGGGGTGGTGGAAGGTTAATGCGATTAGAATCGTCATCAAAATTTTGACAGTGGTCAAAGTGCAGGACATGCTTATTTGTTTTGCTTTCGTTTGTCAACCTTTTTTTTCATTTAAATCTTAAAAAACTTTCGTTTAGTGTTATTTAATTGTTTATTCTTTCATTTTTTTGTTGATTTTTTCAAAGTTAGTGGTTATAGAGGGTTAAAATATTCCCTTTAATCCACACAATCTGCAGTCAGGCATAGTGCCCTGAAGGCCTAAAAAGAAGGGGGTGGTTGTAATGATAGAGAAACATCTTGTCGGAGTGGATATCGGCACCCAGGGAACCAAGGCGGTCCTGTTTTCGCAATCCGGGATCTGTCTGGCAAATCATTTCAAGCCCTCCGAACTTCTTCATCCACAGCCTGGTTCGGTGGAGGAAGACCCGGAATATCAATTGGAATCGGTTTGCGACACCGTGCAGGTTTGTGTCCGGGAGGCTGCCGTCGATCCGAAATCAATCGCGGCGGTTGCCTTATGCGGCCAGATGGCCGGGATCATCGGCGTCAATCAGGAAGGACGCCATGTAACACCCTACGATTCCTGGCTGGACACCCGCTGCGCGCCTTATATCGAAGAAATGAAGCAACAGGCCGGCAACGAAATTCTGACCCGAACCGGCTGTTTTCCAAGCTTTAACCATGGCCCTAAGATCCTGTGGTGGAAGTCCGAACGCAAAGAAATTTTTCAGCAAATCAAGGCATTTGTTCAGCCGGCCGGTTATGCCGTTATGCGGCTGTGCGGGCTGAGCGGCAATAATGCCTTCATTGACAAATCCTATCTTCACTTCTCCGGATTTGCCGACAACCGCAACAACACCTGGGATGCCGAACTTTGTCGGCAATTCGACATTGAAATAGAGAAAATGCCACAAATCGTGGATTCCCACAGCATTGTCGGTGAAATTACCGGTGCGATGGCCTCAAAGTGCGGATTGACCGCCGGAACGCCGGTCGCCGCCGGATGCGGGGATACGGTGGCCAGTTTCCTGGCCTGCGGGGCAACCCGATCCGGGATCTGCGTCGATGTGGCCGGCACAGCCTCGGTCTTTGCTGCCACCACTGGCAGCTTTCAGCCGGATCTCACCGACCGAACCCTGGGATGCGGCCAGTCAGCCATCACGGGTTTATGGCATCCATATGCCTATGTAAATGGCGGCGGTATGAACCTGGAATGGCTGCGCAAGGAGATTGCCAATCGCGGCGCCGAAGACGGCAACAGCATCTTGTCTTTTATGGAATTGGATGCATTGGCCGAGGCTTTAGCACCGGAAAAAACCGATCCGGTATTTATCCCCCATCTCGGTGGTCGAGTGAGCCCCAGCCAACCGCACCTGCGCGGTGCCTGGATCGGCCTGGAATGGAGCCACTCCCTCGGTCACCTGTATCGCGCTGCATTGGAAGGAGTTGCCCTCGAGTACGGCATCTACCTGCAGATTCTAAAAAAGTTGTACCGGGATCTGGAAATTTCCGAAATCAGAATCACCGGCGGCGGGGAAAAAAGTCAAATCTGGAATCAAATCAAAGCCGACGTCTTGGGCGTCTCGGTCGTTCAGATCGAAGCGTCGGAAGGTGCCCCGATGGGTCTGGCTCTTTTGGCAGGTTTTGCATCCGGCCTCTTCGAAGACCTGGACGAGACGGCCCGGCAATGGACAAAAACCGGTCATACGACGGTTCCCGATCCGCAAATGAATGCCGTCTATCGGGAACGCCTGAACCGTTACCAGGCTTATATTCAGGCCATTAATGCGGTGAACGAAACCGAAATCGAAGGCGCAGAAAATCGATGATTGAAAACTTGGGGGTAATCTTTCCAATTCATTGTTTACAGCACCGCCGAAATCATTTCAAAATTTCAGGTATCAAATCGGAGGAAAAAAAGTATGGGAACACGTGAATATATTAAAGCCGATCAACCTACATTCTATTTTATTGGAGTCACCACCGGCAAGTCATCCATCATGAAAGTATTTCCCGAGTGGGCCAAACTCCTGGCTCTGGGGGATGTCGTAATCAAAGGGATCGATTTCAAGCCGCACGATGAGCCCAACGCTTACCGTGAAGCAGTGGAGTTCATCAAGCAAGACCCATTGTCGTACGGCGCCCTGGTTACTACCCATAAAATCGACCTGTTGAAAGCCTGTCGGGATTATTTTGAAGAGTTGGACCCTAACGCCGAATTGATGGGGGAAATCAGCTGCATATCCAAGCGCAATGGTAAATTGATCGGACATGCCAAAGATCCGATAACCAGCGGGCTGGCTATCGAAGCATTTCTACCGCCCCGGTACTGGGCTGAAACAAGTGCCGCCGCCCTGCTGCTGGGTGCCGGCGGTTCTTCGATCGCGATTACCTCATATCTGATGCAGGAATCCCACGGTGACAATCGACCGTCAAAAATCGTGGTCACCAATCGCAGTCAACCCCGCCTGGATGAAATTCGCCATATTCACCGACAAATCGCATCGCCCATACCGATCGAATATTTCTTGGCACCCAAACCGGAGGACAATGATGCGGCCGTCAAAAACCTTCCACCGGGCTCGCTGGTGGTCAACGCCACCGGTCTGGGCAAGGATGCCCCGGGATCACCGCTTACCGACAATGCAGCATTTCCCGAAAAGGGGATCGTGTGGGAACTGAACTACCGCGGTGATCTGATTTTTTTGGATCAAGCCGGCGCGCAACTGGACTCCCGGCAGTTACAGGTCGAAGATGGCTGGGTGTATTTTATCCATGGCTGGACGCGCGTGATTGCTGAAGTGTTCGAGATCGACATTCCTATCAAAGGACCTCAATTCGATCAGCTTTCGGAAATTGCCGGCAAGATTAGATGAGACGGCAGGATTTTAAATTATAAATACTAGCTTGTTTGGCAATTGCGCTATCTAATCCATTCAATTTATACACGGCATTAAAAATGAAGAAAATATTGGTAACACCAAGATCCTTAACAAAAGATGGCGATCCGGCGCTGGATTTATTGACCGGGGAAGGATTTGAAATCGTATTTTCAAACCCCGGCATCATGCCGCAGGAAGGTGAACTGATTAAGCTGCTGCCCGGTTGTGTCGGATATTTGGCTGGCGTAGAGCCGATCACCGCTGCGGTGCTGGAATCCGCCGTTGATTTAAAAGTCATCAGCCGCAACGGCACCGGCATCAACACGATCGATCTGCAGGCGGCCCAAAGGCTGAATATCGAAATTCTGCGGGCCGAGGGCGCCAATGCCCGCGGGGTGGCCGAACTCACCCTGGGGCTAATTTTAAGCCTGATTCGATCGATTTCGTTCAGCGATGCCCGTTTGAAGCGGAATATGTGGGAGCGCCGCAAAGGGTTGGAATTGGGGGGCCGCACCCTGGGTTTGATCGGGTGCGGCAAGATTGGACAGCTGGTGTGCCGACTGGCTCTGACATTTGGAATGAAGGTGCTTGCGTATGACGCTTTTCCGAACCAGAAGTTTTCCCCGAGCCCTGATTTCCGATTTGCAGACCTCGAAGAGGTCCTTGCCAAAAGCGAAATTATAAGCTTCCACTGTCCGGAACAACCCGATGGCCGGCCGATCCTCGATCGGAACCGGGTGGACTGCATCAAGCCAGGCGTATATATTGTCAACACTGCTCGCGCCTCTCTGATTGACGAGGCTGCGATTCTCGACTCCCTTCATGACGGGCGGGTTGCCGGATTGGCTCTGGATGTCTTCGATTGTGAGCCGCCTGATGCGAGTCTTTTATTGTCCGACGACCGGGTGATTGCCACACCCCATATCGGCGGTTACACCACGGAAAGCGTTTCGCGGGCCACACTGGCAGCCGTGGAGAATCTGCTGAAGTTTTTTAAAGGAAAATAGTCATGGATCCTGTTTTAGAAAAAATCGCGTCCTTGCGTCTGGTTCCCGTGGTAAAAATTGAAACCGGCAAAGATGCAGTTCCATTGGGTCGGGCCCTGCTGAAGGGCCGCCTGCCGATTGCCGAAATTACCTTCCGGACGGCGGCCGCTGAAGGAACCATTCGGGCTCTGACGGCGGAACTACCCGAACTTCTGGTAGGAGCGGGCACAGTGCTTACGGTTGATCAGGTAAAGTCTGCAGAGGCTGCCGGCGCCCGTTTCATCGTGACGCCGGGTTTCAATCCAACGGTGGTGGACTATTGCCTCGAGCGCAACATCTGTGTCGTGCCGGGCGTCAACAATCCGTCTCAAATCGAAAGAGCCCTTGAACGGCGGCTTAAGGTCGTCAAATTTTTTCCAGCTGAAGCCTCCGGCGGACTGTCCTTTCTAAAGGCCGTCGCAGCACCCTACAGCGATATTTTGTTTATGCCCACCGGCGGAATCAACCTGCAGAACCTGATGAGCTATCTATCTTTTCCCAGAGTCATCGCCTGCGGTGGCAGTTGGATGGTTTCCGCAGGTTTGATCTCTAAAGGCAATTTTGGGGAGATAGAAAAAAGGACCCGGGAGGCTGTCGCGAAAATCGCGCAATAATGTATATAACGCTAATTCAGACCAGCCGGAAAAGAAGATTGAAGAATTGTGGTCCGCCTCCGGCGGATCTATTTTATTTCGCAGGAGAAGTAAATATGGGCAACGTACTGGTACTGTATCACAGCGATTCCGGCAATACGGCGAAAATGGCCCGGTTTGTAGCCGAAGGGGTTCGCTCCGTCGAAAATATTGAGTTGCGCTTTAAAACCATCGATGAGGCCGATGCTGACGATCTTCGCTGGTGCGACGGGCTGGCGTTGGGATCGCCGACCAATCTGGGAACCGTCTCCTGGCGCAAAGATATTTTACCGGTACATGTGAAACTGCCGCAATGAAACGTCACAGCTCACTAAAGCTGCCATCTTAAACAGATTTGAATATGGAATCCGTGCGGCGGGGCCGACAACCGCCAGTATCCCCTCATTTCCAGCGGCGCGGGTGATCTGGTTAGAGGCGGATTGATCGATAGTCTCGTGGAATAGTTGAGGGACATCCTAAAGTTATAAACTTTAGTTTTGAGAACGTGCCAACTTATTTTCAGCCGGAGGAGGTATGAGGAATTTATTATAGGATGGACCTTCAGTCCACCTTCGCCGTGGCCTGCGGCAAACTCACTTTCGCGGGGCGAATCCTCGCGTGGCTTCAAGAATCCGATAGCTGGCGTGGATATCGCTAAATGAGTATTTCTTAAGCTGGCATACGGGTTTGTCGAACCGGAATAGGTGGTACCTGCTCCAGTCGTAGGAGAGAATCTCAAGATCGTAGCGTCCAGGATCATGGAAGGGGCTCGTACCTGGATACGGGATGTAATGGAAAACGGACGAGCCGTCGAGCCAGTTGCACTCGTAGAGATGTTTCATGGCGCGGTAGGTATGGTTGAATTCTTCGAGATCGTCTCCGGGGTGTCCGACGATCCAGTAGCCGCTGACAAGAAGCCCTGCGTCCTTCGCTATTCGGCAAGCTGCCGGTATCATCTCCGGTGTCGTCCTTTTGTTCATAACCCGGAGCACCTTGGGCGATGCACTTTCGAACCCAAACTGGACGTTTACGATGTTGGCCTCGTGCGCTTTTCTGAGACCTTCGGGGCTGACGGCATCCACTCGAGTTTGAATAAAGGCACCCCGGAACTTCACCCCGCTAAGAACTTGCCCCATGCGCTCCAAATCGCCGAAACGTGCGCTGCCCAGGAGGCTAAACGAGTCGTCTCCAAAGACGACGTGTTCACAACCGTATCCCCGGACGACCTGCTCCAGCTCGCTCAGTACCTTCTGCAGGGGGAACCTTCGCTGTTTCCTCTTCCAGAATGCCGGGTCCGAACAAAACGTGCATTGCCCCCAGCAGCCGCGACTACCGGACACGTACCAGAGTGTCGAGGAGACGAGCCGGTCCGGCAGCAGCGAGTAGTCGAGCGGAGGGAGTTCGTCGAGGGATCCCAGGGGGCGATCTGGAGTACACACGATCGTGCCGTCCACATCCCTGAACGTGATCCCGGCGACCTCGGAAAGGCTGCGTCTGCGTTCGAGCGCCGTCAGGAGCTCCAGCGTCGTCCATTCGCCCTCCCCACGCACCACAATATCGACGGAGCTCATCTCTTTGAGTGTTTCCTCGGGAAGAAAGGTCGGATGGTTTCCCCCAACGAATATCGGTACTTTTGGCGCCAGCTCTCTGCAAATAGATGAAACGGTTTGGACGTCTTCTGCGAGAATCGTATAGTTGAATGCAACCCCGATGCCCCGAACATCACATTCCGTCAGGGCATCTTCGATGAACGGCTTTATCTTGTGAAGCCCCCAGGGTTCTCCTTCCACCGGATCCTCGACGAGAGCGTCTACCGCGAGAATTCGTGTCTCGACTCCCCGCTGATTCAAGAAGGAGGCGATACTCAGACATCCCTGGGGAGAGTCGATTGCCGATGGAAGGTTCTCCCGTAAGAGAAATGTCTTCGTTCCGGGGTCGATCAACAAGCACTTGGCAGCCATACTGGCCTCGCTTCCGCCCGGTTAGCCCGAGCATTGTCCTCAAATCGCCACGACTCTTGTCGACTCAGAGCACGAGGCTGAAGTCGACGCGGTTTGTTTTGTTGAGGCCCTTTTCCACTCGATCCAGATAATCCCTGTAACCCCTTTTGTCTAATAAGATCTCTTAGCGATTGATCCCCCGGCCGAGAATGTGATCAAGACACTTGGGGTATCGATGCTTGATTTCTTTGACTTAGATACAATTTATCACAGGCGGTTATTACAATCAATAACCACGAAATTTCTCACGCTCGTCGAGTGCAAGCAGTCATAATGGCTGAATCCGTAAAATAGCGCTTACGATTATGAGGGAATCAGAAAGTTTGTATAAATAGGATTATCATCATAAATATCTATTATAACGCTTTAAAATATTGTCATCTGAAATATTTTGCTCGCGAAACACCCGCACTAAAATGTGAAAGTGGTCTCCCATCCGGCAAAACCCTAAGATTCTTATTTCAACAAATTTAACTTGCAGAAGTGTCGGTAAATATCTATTTATTTATATGCTGTCTATTTCCACATCGTATTTGGTCACCAAAAATGTGAGCGGTGCAGATATAGTGAGGCGTCTGGAATCGCTGGATATTTCAGAAGTTGAGCTGAGCTATCGAATTGATGAAAAATGTTTTCTCGATATCCGGGAAGCTCTCAACCGATCACGGCTTCGGGTTTCCAGCGTTCACAATTTTTTCCCAATCCCGCCATCAGCTCCAAATCCTAAAGGCGGCGGCGATGTATTTCTGCTTTCTCATCCAATTGTGGAAGAGCGCTGTAAAGCGGTTCAATGGACAAAACGGTCAATTGAACAGGCTTGTGCCGTCCGGGCGAAGGCAGTAGTTTTGCATTGCGGCCGGATTGAAATGAATGCCGGGTGCGAACGGTTGTACACTTTTTTCAGGAACGGGCAAATCAATTCCGCGCAGGCGCAAAATTTCATTCACAACAAGCTGAGTGAGCGTGAAAAAGAAAAAAAAGTATACCTGGACAATGTCCTGCGCAGTCTTGGAGATCTCATACCGACAGCGGAGCAAAATGACATTATTCTGGGTCTTGAAAACCGCTACCATTATTATGAGCTGCCCGGTCCGGATGAGTTTGAAATCATTTTAGAAAAATTTTCCGGAGCCCCCATCGGTTACTGGCATGACACCGGTCACGCTCACGCTCAGGAATCTCTGGGTATTATGCCGAAAGACGAACTTCTAAAAAGGTATCACAAAAACCTGGTGGGGATGCATATACACGATGCCCGCGGATTGGATGATCACCTTCCCCCGGGTAACGGGGAAATTGATTTCAAAAAAATCGGAACCTGGATCGGAGAGGATACGCTGAAGGTGATCGAATTAAAGCGGGGCACCCAGGATAGTGAAGTCGCTTTGGGGATCCATTATTTGAGGAAAAAAATGAACCTTTCAAGAACATAATCCGGACATGCCGGCTGAAGCTAAGCGAAAATTCCGCGTATTACTTCTCACAGGTCGTGGATGTCGACGATCTGTGCCTCTACATGCTCCAATGCAGACTCGACGAAGATCTTTACTGAGTATTTATGGCCGGGATATATGTCAAATGACTCCCCCCTTTAGTTGGTAGACCCAATAGGTCAGGTCCGTTAGCTGTCCAGCAGAGAGTCGACTCAGTCAACAAGGTCGCAAATTCCGCCGCAGCGACGTTGATGGGAGTATTAATAATTTCATTTGCTGCTCCCTGGTGAATGTGATTAACCTAAAACTACGATTTTTTCACAAAAATCGAACCCTTTTCACTTGAAAGCAACTAAATAGTTATAATATCATACAGTTATATCATATTTGAGTCCCTTGTTCGGGATATAGCGACAGTTAAGCCAGAAATATTTTATTATCTTGTATACACCGGTTTACCTTTTTGTATGAAAAGGATACTGATTCATGTTTTTTCACCGTTGTCTATTAGCAGGTATCAAGGCTTCCGAATGCAATACGAGGAGATAATCCATGGTTGACAAAAAACCGCCGCCAAAGTGGGACGAAGAAGCTGACGTTGTCGTTGTCGGCAGTGGCTTTGCCGGGCTGGCAGCCGCGATTGAAGCAAAGGAAGCCGCCAGTTCAGTCATCATACTTGAAAAAATGAGAGGATTTGGCGGCAATTCTACAATCAGCGATGGCGTTGTGGCCGCTGCCGGGACTCAATTTCAAGCAGATTCAAAAATTGCCGACACGCCGCAGCTCATGTATGACGACATGCTGAAAGCCGGTTTGGGGCTCAACCAGCCCGAGCTGGTTCGGACCCTGACAGAACGATCCTCGGAGACACTGCAGTGGACCATAGATGTGTTGGGCGTTGACTATCTTGACCGTATTGACCAATTCGGTGGGCATTCCGTTGCCAGATGCTACACGACGCACAATCGATCCGGCTCGGCAATAGTTAAAAAATTGCTGCAAAAAGTCAAAGACCTGGCAATGAAAGTCAGAACGAAAGTGTGGCTGCAGAACATCCTGCTGGATTCCGAAGGCAGGGTCAGCGGGGTTTTTGTCCGAAATGGCTACGATTATCCGGATGCTGCCAGCGGCAATGCGAAATACATCAAGGCCCGCAAGGCTGTCATCCTGGCAACGGGGGGATTTGCCAATGACATTAAGCTGAGAATCAGCCAGGATCCCAGGCTGACCGCAGATATCGGCAGCACCAACAAGCATTCAACAACGGGAGAGGCACTGCGGGAAGCCATGCGAGTCGGCGCAATGCCGGTCCATCTCTCATGGATCCAACTGGGACCGTGGGCCTGCCCGGATGAAAAGGGCTACGGAATCGGACCGGACTTTGCCAGCTATATTGCGTTTCCGTACGGCATCATGGTCAACCCTGCGACGGGCAAACGTTTTGTCAATGAGCTGGCCGACCGCAAAACCCGCGCCGATGCGATATTGCAGATCGGACAGCCCGGCATCGCCATCGCGGATGAAGAGGGAATCAGGGCTTCGGGGCATCAAATTGCGCACTGTTTGCGCAAAGGGGTCCTGCAAAAGTTTAATCGAGTCCGGGATATAGCCGATCATTATCGCATGCCGGCCCATTCGCTTAAAATTACTTTAGAAAGATTCAGCGAGTATGTCGACCGGGCACTGGACAAGGAATTTGGCAAGCCGATCCTGCCGAATGCGCGGCCATTGAGGCGCCCGCCGTATTACTCTATGCGGTTGTGGCCGAAAGTGCATCACACGATGGGAGGCGTTTTAATTGATTCCCGGGCCCGGGTGCTCGATTTGTCGCTTGGCCCGATAAAGGGCTTTTATGCTGCCGGTGAGGTCACCGGCGGAATCCATGGCGCCTGCCGTTTGGGCAGCTGTGCCATAATCGACTGCCTGGTATTCGGGCGTATCGCGGGCAAAAATGCTGCCAGGCAAGAAGCACAATCATGAGTGATGAAGGCGTTCGGCGTCTGCCGCGATTCAAAAAGGAAATCAGTTAGCCTGCCGTACACCCTATGGAACGCACCTTCCGGGGAGCAACGATCCAAATGCCGATGACTGAAACGACATGAATTACCAGTATACTTTGAAGGGCGGGCAAATAGGTTCCCAGGTTATCATAGATAAGACCCGTCAGCCAGGGCCCGAGAGCGGCCCCGAATCCGGTGGCTGTTTGAATGACGCCGAATATGAGTCCAAAGTTTTTGCCTTGAAAGATATCCGCCTGTAGAGAAGAATAAATCGTCGCTGTACCTCCCGTGCCAAGACCATAGAGAATGGCGAAAGTATAGATCAAAACAGGCAATTTTGCATTTGAGAAAATCAGAATCGATATGCCTGCGAATGTCAGAACACTGAAGGCCGTGAAGGAGGTTTCTCTTCCGAACCGATCGGAAAAGAATCCGCCCACGATTCCACCACCGGAACGAAAAATCGCAGCCAGTCCCAGGATGGTGGCCGCAAGAATAGTCGGGTAGCCAACGTCATCCATAAAAGCAACCATATGAACAAACAGGCCTGAAAATCCGGCTCCTCTTAATATGCTGATAATGCCCAGGGTCCAGAACCGATAAGAATGTATCGCCTCTGGCAGGGAAGGGCCGCCATAACGCTTCTGCATGCCCTCGGCCTTCGGCAAAGCGGCCGGGTCGCCCAACTGAGTCAGTCCCTTCTCCCGGGGGCTGCCCCGCTGGAATAGGGTAAGCAGAGGAAAGAGAACGATAAATACGAGCCCTCCCAGCAGCAGGTATGCATTTCGCCATCCCACCGTCTGGATAGCATACTGTATGAGAGGGATCAGGATAAGGGTGCCCACACCCCGTCCGGCGTGTGCAATGCCGAGGGCAAGGGCTCGATGCCGGAAAAACCAGTTCGATATGATAATAACATTCGGGATGAATCCAATATGCGTGACACCGGCAGCCATCAGGATTCCGTAACAAATGTAAAGGTGCCATAAGGAGGAGATAAAACTGGAACTGAAAATCCCAATGGTGAGAACGATAACCCCGAATGGCATGATCCTGCGTGTGCCGAACCGGTCAAACAGCCAGCCAACCAGAGGGCCGCAGGCACTGAACACAAGCATGCTGAGGGAGAAGGCCACGGCCGTATCAGCTCTGGTCCAGGAAAATTCCTTCAGGATGGCGAGGTAAAAGATCGAAAACGATCCATTGGTGGATCCGGCAACGGCAAGCGTGAGAAAGGAAATGCCCACAACGAACCATCCATAAAAAAATCGCGATCTTCGAGGGGCAATTATCGGTTCCTTCAAAGTAACCTCGTCCACGGCATCGGATTCCGGCCGGTGGATTTCAGCCGCAACCCAATTGTCTTTAAGATGGAGTGGATATATAAGACCTGCGAAGATCTGTCAAATTTTGTAAGGAAATTTATCCATACACGACCACCTACTTAAATCGGGTTTTAACCCAGTATATTTCATTATATTTTTTTGTATGCCATTGGCAAATGAGTTTCTGATTTTCCGGAGTGGCAATGAAACCCGGAGCGGTTGTGAGGTAAAAGAATGAAGTTCAAATTTGCCCATTCAGTTGCCTGGGTCGTCGGCATTCTGTTTGCGCCCACCAACCTGATAGTATTAGGCAACAGTGCCGGCAGCCTTGGATTTGGATTCATTTTCCTGCTGTTTATAGCAGGGTCCGCCTACATCATTCATTCGCATTGCTACACAGATATTGCCGCATTTAGGCCGGGTGCGGCTGGAGAATTCGATCTGGTTGCTAAAACATTGGGTCCGACAGCAGCAGTGATATTTTCTATAGTTCCCAGAACTCTGCTGGCCGTATTTCTGTCGACCGCCACCCTGGCTGCAGCAGGATATGTATTTAATGAAGTTTTCGTGCACCGTTTTCCTAATTTTGCGTTTGCATTTTTAATGCTTGGTACACTGTTGGCGGTAAACCTATTCAGCCCCAGACTTTCCAGAAAAATCCAAATTGTTCTGAGCGCTACAGCGGTAGCTGGATTGTCGGTTCTTTCAATCGCCGGTATTTACGAATGGCTAAAGACATATGAAATTGTCAATACCGCAAGCTTCATATCGCCCCTGAAGGGGTCGTTTTCAGTTTTATTGCTTTTTGTCGGCTTTGATCTATTGATTTTCACCCGGAATAAATTCGGCGATCACGATTCGAGTCTGCGACATCACCTGGTCACCGGTCTTATCATAGCCGGGACCGTTTTTTGCTTCTGGGGGGTTGTTTCCGTTTTAAATGTTCCGGCGGCACGGCTCGCCAAAACAACCATACCTCATATTATTGCGGCTAAAAGTATATTGGGCGAAACCGGCCGTATCATTATGGCCCTGGTGGTGATTTCGGGAAGCGGTGCGGCCGTCAATGCTCTACTGGTCGCAATTGGCGAAATGATAGCCGATGTGAGCCGGCAGGCCAATCCGCCATTCTTTCTTCAAAGAATTTTCAACCGTCGTTCAACCATTATGATCCTGTTGGCACTGGTGACCGCCGCAATGATGGCCCACGGTGTCGCGGGTACCGATGCGCTTGACACCTATATCCGGGGCAGTCTGATCCTCTGGCTGCTCAATTATGCCGCAATACACTTTACGCTGCTTTTGCCCGGCGCTCAACAGACGCCGAAGGTAAGCATGCGTGTGTTCCGGTGGCAGAGGGTGTCGAATGGCGCAATTCTCATTCTGATGCTGACCGGTTCGGCGATTCTGGTCGCAACCGATGACAACATCGGGCTGATTGTCCGCTACCTGATATTCATCTTTATCGGTGCCGGGCTGCCGGCCTGGCTGGGCAGCCGGATGCTGTCCAGGCGCCGCAGAAGTTATGTCCTGAATGGCAAGTAATTTGAATATTTGATCTGATGAAATAACAAAAAGGAGGAATCATGGGTAAAAAATTTTTGAAAACAACATTTCACTTCATGTTGACGTTGTTGATCCTTTCGATGGGGCTGTCACCGTCTGCCGCGGCAAACGTCTCAATTATCACCAAAGAGGAACTGAAGGCACAGATGGACAACTCAGATGTCGTAATTCTGGATGTCAGAACAGGCGGAGATTGGAAATCATCTGAGTTTAAAATCAAAGGAGCCAAGCGGGCCAATCCAAATAATTTTAACGAATGGGCCAAAGTCTACCCCAAAAACAAGACACTGATTCTTTACTGCGCCTGACCTAACGAATACACCAGTGCCGGTCTGGCACGCAAACTGATGTCCAAAGGTTTCACCAATGTCTATGCCCTTAAAGGCGGATGGCGTGAATGGTTTCGATCTGAATATCCTGTCGAGGAAAAAGAATAAAACCGTAATTCAGCGAAATTTGAGATGACCCCGGCTTCCCCGGCAGCCGGAATTCCACTGTCCTCCAACAAGGCGTCCCATGGCCAAGGTGCAGTCGCCTGCCCTGAACCATCGTTAACGCAAAAAGCGGGGTGACTTCGGTTTTGCCGGCTTGCAGGGAACCGGTGTCAAAAAATGGATATTTTTAGCATAGATCCTTAATCGACAGCCGGGCACCGTGGTCCGCCCCCTGTTTGGCTGAAATAGGTCAACCCAGTCAATAGCGTCTCCAAAACCTCCAAAATATTTTCTCAATCTGTTTCTTCACTGGGCACCCAATGAACTTCCCCGCGGCGAAGCTGCGCGGAATTTTACCGGGGAAAGCTCGCCATCTCCATCCCGCATTCATTTTAATCCTTGTAATCTGTGAAATCTGCGGATAAAAAAGAGCGAGTATTCGGCGCTAAGTGGTCTCCAGTGTTCGAGACTCGACAGCAATTGAGCTGGCAAAATAAACATTTGACCACGTTTGCCGTACAGCTTTTTCTGCCGATACCTTTGAATAAATTCGATATGCTATTTACAATCCCATCTGACATGCGATAAACTTGACCAATCATGCATAGGTAATTCCTCCTGTCTGACCTTTTTGGGACTTTCCCCGGGGAATTGCCTATATTTTTTCTCACCGGATCGGCGAAAACATATCCGGGTCCTCCACCAGAGGTGGGGGCTTATATCTAAACTGAATAGTTCGGAAGAATAGAACTTTGGAAAGGTCGGACATGAATAAAATATCCCTTGGTTATGTTTGCACCCGGTTTACCTTAATCACCGCCCTGGTGGCCGTCATTTTTTGGACCTGCATCCCCGTTGATGCGGAGGAGAAGCTTGAACTGTATACCCTCGACAACACGGCCCTGCTTGAAAAGGCGGCAACCCTGTTCAATGCCGTTGAACCGGCTTTGAAGGCTCAGGAGCGAGCCCTGCAGCACGATGTCCAACGCATCGAACAGCTGGAAAATAGGCTTGCACCCATCACACCTCTTGAGACACTGCCGGAACTGCCCGACACCCCGACCCCGGAGGAACTCGAAAAACGAATCGGGGAGATAGAGAATCGGCATCAGGCTTTGGTACGGAACACTCCGATTCTGGAAGAAAAAAAGGCCCTCCTCAATCAACAACGCAAAAGGGTCGCACAAAATAGACTGGCACTTCAAGGTTGGCTTAATGGTATTGGGTTGCTTAAAAGCACCATGCTGGAAATTCAGTGGCGTCTCGAGGATGGCACCCTCACTTCGGGGCAGGTTCCCGAAAAATTTGCTGACCTCGTTGCAACACAAAATCGCCAAAACCGCTATGAGCGGGAGCTTGAAAATTTGCAGGTGAAAAGTGATGCCCTCCAAAAAAAACTGGAGAATCTGAGCGAGGAACATGAGAAACTCGCTCAGGCGATTACTGCCACGGAAGTGATGGCAAAGGAGTTGACGGAACGCATCCAGCAGACCCAAAAGGCGATTGGTTTTGAGAAGCAACTCAGCGGGCAAACGGTACGGCGGCTGGCATCCCAATACCGGGTCCTTATGGAGGAACACGAGGGAGATATCGGCACCTACTATTTGATTATCAATCGTTTTAACCAGCTCTGGAAACGGGCGCGACAGCTGGCCGCGGAACTGGAATCACAGAAGCCCCCTCCGGTGGAAGAAGTGAGCCAGGAGGCGCTCATTTATTATCCGGTAAAGAGTCAAGCCTACGCCAAAGCGCTTGAGGCTCGGATAGCATTTCACACTCAGGAGATCGGGGAACTCGACGAAATCAAAGCGCTCTATGAAAAAGCGATTCAGCAACGTAACGACATTGAAGTCAAAAACGGCGAGTTGGGCGATCAATTCACCCGGTTCCGGGCGCTTGCAAAACTCCTTGGCCAGCGTCGGTCGGAAGAAGAGATCCCTTCCGAACTGCTTCCGGTGAATTTCGCGCCTGAGGTGCTTGAACAAAATGCCCAGGACGTGGCCTCTTTAACCTCGGAAGCCCTGGCGGCGGCGGAAAAAGTCAAGGCCTCCCTACCCGCCATTGAAGAGCGCGTCCAGATAGCGCGCACCGCCCATAAGGGGTTTCTAGCCAAACAGGAGACTGTCAGAACCGCTTTGGCCTATGCTGAAAACCGGGAAAAGCAGAAGGAATTATTCCAGGATTTGAAGGGTGAGGGGCTGATCGAAAAACTTAATTCGTCCAGCCAATCCCTGGCGGAGGCCCAAAAGACCCTCGTGGAAATGCGCAAACAGGTCGAGCAGGCAGCCGCCAAGGTCGCGGGCGCCGAGCTTAAACTGCAATCCACCAAAGGACCTCTGTTTGCGTCGACTCAACAGGAAATGATGCCTCTCCTGGGAGAGATCCGTGGGTGGATTTACGGCCTGGCGGGAATCAAGTTGCCGGAAGAGCAACAGGCGCCCGCGGCCGGGAGCGCGGCGGCCACTGCCCTTCGAATTCTGCAAAAATGGGGGGATGAACCGGACCGGCCGCTGGGGGGGCTCGTAGCAGAAATGCAAACCTACCAGGACCTGATCTCCAGTCACATTGAGTTCTTCGAGGAAAACCGGCAGCAGGAGCAAGACCTTTTGAACTTATTGCAGGTGGAAAAAGGGGGCCTGGAGGGGATGATCGAAACTCTGAACAAGGCGCTGCTTTCCGCCCGGCAAATCCGGGAGGGGGCTATTGAAGTCCAGAAACGTGTGGGCCGGCGCCAGATCCAGCCCGATCAGGTTCCCCCCAATCTGAATCAGCTGATGGACCGGACGATCCTGGAACGGTTGCAAGGGGAATTCGCTTTGCGCCAGCAGCGCCTGAGCCGGATCGTGAAGCGTTTGGGCCAATTGGCGAAGATGGAACAAACGCCGAATAAACTTCCCCGGCATCTCAATGATCTGCACGGGGTTCTCGGCTCCAAGATCCGCGTTCTTCAGGATCGGGATAAATATATAGAAAGTTTTGCCATGGCGTACGCGGATTGGTCGGAAACCGAGAGAAAGAATCTTACCCAGGAGGCCATTCGGCGATTGACAGAGAACCAGACCCGACTCGAATACCTGCTGGCCTTCTTCGCTTCCGAGCGAGGCAAGGCCTTGACCGAGATCCTGCGGGAGTATTTTGCCGAGGTGATCAAGCTGGAGACAAAGCTCAGGAATCTTTCCCAGCAGGCAAAAGCGTTTGACCGCTTGCTGAATCTTAGCGAAAAAGAGAGCCCCATTATGAAGGAGATCCAGCCGCTGATGCGCGAAAAGCTGGCTGCCCTGGAGCTGGATATACGCCGCTCGGAGGCGTACATCCGCATGCAGCTAACCCCGAAAAAGGCGGCCGAAATCCAGGAGCAATGGAAAAAAGAGACCGGCAAGACTCTCTCCATTCCCACGCCTTTCGATGAAAAAAACAAAAAGGCAGCGGTAGATGGGGCGATCGAAAGCCTTTTTGAAAATGAAGTGAGACGGGCTGTGTTACAAAAATGGATCGCCCTGTTTGAAAACCGTCAATCCCGGTTCGGCCTGCAAAGTGAAATGGGAATCTACCAGGTGGAAATCGGCGTTATCAATGCGCAGCACAAGGCGCTTGAGCGTCAAGTGAACAGTTATGTCGGATTTCCGGAACAAGATATCCGGCAGATTCAGACCCTGGAAGGCGATCTCAGCGATCATGAAATGGAACGATTGCAGCTGGGGGAGATCGGGATTACGCGGGCCGACCACTTTCGGGTCCAGCAGAAGGCCGCCATCATGGCCGTAGGCAAATTTTTCGCCATTCTCCTGATCGCTTTTTTCCTAATCCGCGGTATCGAAATTTTCCTCTGGCGCCGTTTGGAAAAGAAGGCCGGGCAGTCCATTCCCAATTTGGTGCGGGGCATGGTGGCCTTCATTATCTATACGGTCGCCTTTTTTATGATCGTAGCCTTTGTCTTCGGCAAGACCATAACCGGCCTGCTCGCCACTTCCGGTGTGCTCGCCATGGTCATCGGTCTCGCTATTCAGATGAATATCTCAAATATTTTCTCCGGCCTTGCGATCAATCTTGAACGGCCCTTTAAAATCGGCGATTTGGTAAGAATCGATGGTCATTTGGGCAAAGTGGAAAACATGAACTGGCGCACCACCCGGATCCGCTCCGTTTGGAACTGGTCCGTGACCATTCCCAACCACCAGGCCGCGGAGACGGTCATTATGAACTATTCCGGACAGAATGCCTGGCAGGGCGGTTCAATCTATCTGCCCCCGGAGCAGAATCCCGGGGAGATGGAAAAGCTCTTGACTGAAATTTTGCAACGTTTCGACATCATTGAAGAACCCTGGGTCATGTACGCCGGATTCAACGACTGGGCGGCCGATTATTGGGTGTATTACCTGGTTCCTTATGCCGAACGGAATAGCGTTAAAAACGAAGTACACAACGCCATCTGGCAGGAATTTAATCGACGTGGAATTAAACCGATGCTAAAAAAATTTCATAATGTGCCGTAAATAGGAGGTGAACGGCAAGATCAGATCGGATGGGGTCACTTCAATACGCGGCTATGTATTTGGTTGAAACAGGTTAATTCAGTCAACAACGACCGCTAATTTCTATAATTAAACCTCCGGATCATTTTCATTTTACTACCGTTAGAAGCATTTTAAACCGTTCGACAGCGTTTACGGAATGGGGAACATTGGCCGGCATGACGACAACCTCTCCATCGCCAACGGTGATTTCTTTTCCGTCAATATTAACCAGGGCATTACCATCCAAAACCTGCAGGAGGGCGTCACCCGGGGCGGTATGAGTGCTGACGCCTTCTCCTTTGTCGAAGGCAAAGAGGGTGATGCTGAGGGACGGGTTCTGTGCAAAGGTCCTGCTGACGACCCGCCCTTCTTCATAATCAACCAAATCAACCAGATGCTGGGCTTCGGAAAAAACAATGTTCTTTATAAATACAGGCTTGTCCATTAATTCAGTCTCCTTTGGGTTATGGCCGAATTCTTTCAGCCAAGCATGAATTTGGCCTTTTGACGGAACTGTGCCCGAGCCCATTACTTTACCGTTGATTATCAGCGCGGGTGTCGTCTTTACCTTGAATTTTTTAATCCGATCAGGGTCTCTGATATGTTCCAGGTCGGCCGCCATGCCTATTTGAGCTAATGCTTCCATTATCTGATTTTCAATTCCGTCACAAACCGTGCATCCGGCCCCCAGAACCTTGATCTCCAGCAATTCTGATTTTTCTTCCTCAAAAGCCTGGCCGAGATATTTTCTAAACTCCCTGACAAAAGCGCGGCCGTATTTTTCCTGAACTTTATCCGGGATGTAATTCTTATTGGACAACCGGAGCAATAATTCCTCCGCCACGGCCTCATCAGGCTGTTTCGCATGGGTCTCACTTAGCGCCTCAAATGCGTGTTTAAGGCCCACAATGCCATAGGTGTGCCGCCCAATTTTTATTTGAGAGACCTCAGAGTGCTTATGGTTCATTTGATACGCTTCCTAAAATGCCTCAACCCTAGTTTTCAGGTACCATGTGAATATCTCGCTGGGGAAAGGGAATGGTTATACCAGCTTCATTCAGGGCGGTATAAACGGCCAGATTTGCTTGATACAAGGTTTGAAAATACTGCTTCGTGGGGACCCAGTATCGCAGGCCGATATTTACACTTGATTCCGCAAAATTCTGTATTCCGATCTGCGGCACCGGCGAATCGACAATTGCAGGGATATTCTTTAAAGCCTCTCTAATGATGCGGGTTGCCTGCTGGGAATCATCATTATAAGAAATTCCGATGGTCATTTCGACGACTTTATTTTCAAACGAATTGGTCAAGATTTCACCCACGATATGTCTATTCGGAATGGTAATCTCCTCGCCGTCCTCGTTGGACAACTGCGTGGCTCCCAGGCCGATTTCTTCCACCACCCCGCTAACGCCTTTTACTTTGACCGTATTTCCAACCACGAAGGGCCGGGTGATGATAATATTCAGACCGGCGCCATAATTGGACAAAAGACCCGATAATGCCAGACTGGAACCAAAGGCTACAGCACCGAGCGCTGCAATTAACGGTGTGATGGCAATACCGAGTTTACCCAGCGCCATAATCAATACAAATCCGATGATTATCAGCTTGACGACGTTTCCTAAAAAACGGGAGAGGGTGACATCCAGATTTCGTTTTTCACATACCTGCACAACCAATCTTGATAACCAGCGGGCAACGATGAGGCCAATGATCAGTGTAATAACGGCCGCCAGTACCTGAAAGCCATATTTAACGCCAAACTCAATAATCATATCCATATAGCGTTCTGCGGCTTTGATTTCATCCACCATAGTGCTTCCTCCGGTTTATGATCAGTGATAATGTTATTTTTGCTTTGCAATAAGCACGAAGCCTTTTTGCGCGTAACGCAATGTTTTTAGTGCCAAAATGATCGATTTAAGATGGTAGTATTCATATATCCTTTTTACGCTCTTTGGCAACCACTTTTGCATCGATGATCTGCGCCTGCATCTTGTCCGGTCAATTAACGCCCTGGCCTCATAGACATACCGCCGATACCGTCTGATCTAATCTTTTTTGATTTTGAGACACTTGTCCGCCGGAGGTGGATTAAATTCTTCAACCCAATTGGTGGCAATTAAAATATACCTGATTAATTTGAATTAGAATATTTTACAATAATTCTAAAAATATTTTTTCAAAGAGCGAAATGTAAGATCTAAGCTCTTGAATGTTGTGATTAATTCACATATATCAATGCCGGTGCTGGAAATTTTGGTGTGCCTGCCGGTTGGCCCATCAGCAAAGGTGACCCCTGGTCATCTTCTCTCCTTTACCGGGTATAATTTTTCGGAATCGTAAGTTGCGGGGTCTTGATTTTTCCCTCGCCCGACACTGCAAAAACTGGAATATGGGAGAATGAATATGTTGGATCCCGGAGCAAAAAGAGGAATAATTCTTCCGATAATGTACCTGCTGTTTGTGGCAACTGTTTCGTTTCTGGGGTATTTCGGTTCACGCTTTATTGACAGCCACGCGGTTCATCAATTTATGGCCAAAGTTTTCGGGAAGAGAAGCCTTTTTAATGGAATTCTGGCGATATTATCCGGAAAACACTCCTTCTTGCGTAGGGGTGAGAGCCAGAAAGTATAAATATATCGAATTTGAACGGGGACGAAAACCGTGGCTCTTCGATCTGGAAAAAGATCCGCAGGAACTGAACAAAATATATGGCGCCGGGCAAGGAAATAAAATACTACCGGAGCTCCGGGCTTTATTAAAGCATTTTACGACAGTGGCAATGAGGAAGGCATTATGAGTCAACGCGTTATTATCGATACGGACCCCGGCATAGATGATGCCCTGGCGATCATGCTTGCGTTTCACAGCCCCGAGCTGCAGATCGCGGCCGTTACCACCGTCAGTGGCAATGTTCCGGTAGAGGTTGCCACCCGAAACGTGTTTCGGATAATGTCCCTGATACCCTCTTCCCCCCGGTTTCCTGTAGCCCAGGGAGCCCCTAAACCGTTACAAAAAAAACCGGTCTATGCTACCGGTTTTCACGGAGATGATGGATTGGGCGGTCTCGATTGCCTGCAAGATATTACCGGAAGCCCCCGTTATCCTGTATCATCAATGACCCTTTCGAGCCGCATTGCTGCAGACGAGATTCTTTATCAGCTTGCCGCCACACACCAGCCGATCACGATCATTGCACTGGGTCCGCTCACCAACATTGCCGCTGCCATTAAAAAAGACAATGCAGTCATGGCCACAGCAAAGCGGATCGTTTTAATGGGAGGTGCCATCGGTGTTGCCGGTAATATCACTCCGGCGGCGGAATTCAACATCTATGTGGATCCGCATGCTGCCGGCATCGTCTTTAATGCAGGGATCCCAATAACCATGGTAGGGCTCGATGTCACGTATCAAGTGAAGCTCACCGCAGATGACATCGCCGCTGCGACTGCTGCTCACAATACAACTGCCAGCCGGTTCTTGACTGACTGCACAAGACACCCGCTTGAATCCACGGCAAAACGATACGGAGAATCACGTTTGTTCCTGCACGATCCCCTGGCAGTCGGCGTGGTGATTGACTCTTCTTTTGTTGTGACTGAAGCGATGCCCGTCGATATCGAAACCCAAGGTGACATCACAGAAGGGATGACCGTTGCGGACCGTCGCTCAATTCATCCGAGCTTGAAAAAACCGCCGACCGCGGACGTGTGCATCGATGTTGACGCCCCTCTTTTTACGGACTTTTTTCTAAAGCGCGTGCTGATATGAACCTTTGATATTTGATTACCAACCCTGAATACGATGAGTGTCATAGCTTGAATTGTGAATTAAAGCTTAAACCTTTTTATGAATATTCACTATTCAAATATTGGTCCCATATATTTTAAATGATCTTAATCACTATTCAACGATTTGACCCTCATGCTCCGAGTTCTTCCTATGGCATTATTGTGAAGCTTTGCTTTTTAGACAGCTTGTAGATGCCAAAATCCTTACTGTCAAAAGTAACAACGTTTTGCGTGCGTGTTTCTGTGGCAAGACAGACTATGGTAGCATCGGCAAAATCCATCGGCAAGTCAGCGTATCTCTTCATCAGGTTTTTAGTTTTCTGCAGGCTCTTAATGTTGGATGGCACAATTTCAACGACAGATTCCAAAACAAAATCTAAGGCTGCACACTGAGCTGAAATAGAAAAATTCAATAAATAAAGAACTTCAGTCAAAACCGCTTCAGTTGAATACAGCCTGCCGGAGAAATTTTTGAGCCACTGGACCGATTCAGCATGTCTTGTTTCACTGCGATCTATTAAAGCCACCCACGGACCGGTATCTAAAATCGCTATCATACTGAACCCTTAATTTTTTTTAGTAAATGATCACGATGGTTTTGGCCAAGATCCGGAATACCGCTCTCAACCACTCCGACAAGACGCTTCGCCTTGCTGTAAAGATCAGTCTTTTCATCAGCGCTGTATTCTTCGAGGAATTTTCGAATCGCCATCCGGGTAATATCCGATTTTTTTAATCCGCTTGATTTTGCAATTTGTTCAATTTTGTAAAAATATTCTTCAGGCATCCTGATAGTTAGTTGTTGCATTTTTTAGCCCTCCTTTTGCAATCTAATAGATGACAATGTAATCTTTTTCACATCTATTGTCAAAAAATTTTCTTATACTATTTCTCCGCCGGCATTTAAAAAAAACCGGCAATTCGGTGCTAGGTGATCACCTTTGCTCGGGATTTGACAGCTATTGGGTTGGTAAAAAACACGGAATTATATTAGCTGAAGATGCGAAGCAAATGGAGGTATCGACCGCGGCCATATTTAACGTGATCAAGCGGGCCAAGTAGCAGGTCAACTTTGTCAACACCAATCACCGGCCATTAATCGGTTTCGTAGCAATCGACTATCTCACCGAAATACAATGTATGGTAATCTTTTTCCTGATATAGCGATGTATCATAATCTTGATTCAGGTTTGCCGGATTCATAGCAGATTTATATACGATTTTGCATTCGTAGTGAAGCCCAGTCGTTTTGATGATCGGCGTGATAACTCTCTGGCTGTCTGATGTCTGGAGATTGCACTCTTTGAATTTGTTGTAGTCGCGGCCGGACTTCGTGCCGCAGAACATTATTTCCTTTTTCATATCAGACCAAGGAAACGTAACGGTAAAGTCATCAGCGGATTCAATGATGGTAAAGGTGTGCCGGGAGAGCCGGACGGCGATCATCATTATGGGTTTTCTCCAGACATGACCTATGCTCGCCCAGCCTATGGTCATCGTATTGATGGTTTTACCGGATTTCACGGTCAGAAAAGCTCCTTTTTTGATCTGTTCCATAGCCTTTGGTGCGACCGCCATGAAGTCAATACGTTTCATTTTAATCTCCTTTTTACGTTCTTTGGCAACTACTCTAGCATTGATGACTTGCGCATGCATCTTGTCCGGGTAATTCAGCGCCCCGGCTTTTTAATCATACCGGTGATACCGCCTGATTCGCTCCTTTATGCTTTTAACGTTGAACTCTTTGAGGCCGAAGTCGGTGAGCAGGAACTGATCTTTGTTTTCTGTCTGAATATGATATTCAACTGAATTCCAGCGACCGCCTTCCGGGAGTTCAACGAATTAATTTGTCAATTCAGTTGACACTTCCCCCTAGTATCCTTTGCGCATAATCGCTTCATCATACATAGCCGTTTTTTTCGAACCACCTGACGGCCTCCGCGATGCTTTCTTCGATCGGCCGCTGCCCTAGGTCTATCTCTGTTCTGGCCTTGGTGCAATCCCACCAGGAATAATGGCTGCCCACCCGCACCCAGGATGCGCTGGTGATGGGGGTTTTTCCGGTTATCCGGGCCAACAGCTGATAGCCGTAGCCCGAATACACCGCCAGCCACGCCGGCAGCCTGATAACAGGCGACAAGCCTTTGCCGGCCACTTTTACAATCAGATCAAAATAGGCTTTGATGCTGATATTTGTATTTCCGAGAATGTATTTTTCGCCGACCCGACCCTTTTCCATGGCAGCCACGATGCCCCGGGCGCAGTCAGTGACATCGATGAGGTTGATACCGCCGTCTACGAAAGCCGGAATGCGCTTTTTGAGAATACTGATGATCAGGGCGCCGGTCGGGGTCGGGCCGATGTCGCGCGGTCCGATCGGGTTGCTCGGATTGACAATGACAACCGGCAGTCCCCGGCGGGTATATTGCAAAACGATCTGTTCGGCACGGTATTTAGAAATATAGTAGTGATCTTTGGTAGAGTTCAAATTGAATCTGGCTTTTTCATCCACCGGAGTTTTGCCGTGCGCCCCCAGAGCAGCTACCGAGCTGCAATAGACGATTTTGCGAATACCGGCATCCCGGCAAGCTTGCATAACATTGCGGGTGCCCTCTTCGTTGATCCGGTACATCAATCCGGAATCAGGCAGCCAGTTGGCATACAGTGCAGCCAGATGAAAAACAGCATCGCAGCCATTTATTGCCCGCCGCACGGATTCGATATCGCTGATATCTCCGCAGTTGAGTTCCAGACGCAGACCATCAAAATTCTTCACAATGCTTGTATCCCGCACCAGGCAGCGCACGTCGTGTCCCATGCTCAGAAGCTCGCGCACCACGGCCGACCCAATGTAGCCGCTAGCGCCGGTGATCAAAATGGTCATAGCAAATTATCTCCAAATCCATCTATTCCTGCTTATTTATCAAATGCTTCGCCAGGCGTGTGCCCAGGCCAATAATCGTCAACACCGTGGGACGGTCCAGCGCCTCGGGGAAAACACTAGCATCACAGACATACAGGCCGTCAACCTCCGTTTTCAAGTTGGTGTCCACCAGTTCCCCAATTCGCACTGTACCGCTGGGGTGGGTGCCGATCAGCGGTCGCATGAAAATGCTGGATTTTTTGGCGCCGGCCTCAATCAAAATCCGCCGGCAGACTTCATAGGCATCATTTAGTCTCTCCGTATCACCGGTTGTGAGGGGCTTGCGAATTTTGCCATCTGGATATATTCCCCCGGATACATCATCTTTGAGCTTAATCATGACTCCCAGCATTTTGTTCCAACGCAGCCAGTTAAACGCGGGTCCAATACCTTTGCGCACCGCGGCCAGGGGATACAAAAGCCAGGGATCGGTCAGGGTGCTCAGTAAATATCCTGCTGCTTCATTTTCCCAGGACCACGTCATGGGGGGTTCCTTGCCGGTACCCCTATCGGGACTGGCGCCGTAGATCATAACGGTCGTGTCCATTGTCATTCCGATGCCGGCCCGGCTCAGTCCGGAGTTTTGCAGTATACGGGGTGTGCCGAGGCCGCCGGCCGACAATATCACTATGTCTGCGCGGGCCCTGAACGACGAACCGCCAATTCTGCCCTCCAGGGCGTCGACCCGGCCATTTTCGATTTTGACTGCATTGACGCGAGCGCATTCTTTTATTCGTGCACCGGCTGCCACCGCCTCATCGATCCATTCGGCGGCATTCCATTTTGCGCCGCAGCGGCAGCCCAACATGCAGTTGGCCCCGCAGCGAAAAGCATTGCCCTGGTGGTGACTTCTTTCGGGCTGCATGAACTTTGGTTGTGCAAACCAATCGTATCCCAGGGCCTGTCCGGCCCGTGCGATTCGGGTGGAGGCCTCACCGCGTAAATCTTCCGGCAACGGCTGGATGTTCAGTTCGTCTTTGGCCTCCTTGACCTCGGCGGTGATGTCGACACCGTAATTCGCCTTTAGCCAGTCGGGTGGATCGGCGGCACATCCGCAGTACATACTGGTCGCTCCGCCGACCATGATGGGCGCGATGATGTTCAGACCTTCCTGTGTAAACAGCAGGCTCATGCGGTCCGAGTATCGCATGGCCCCAAGATAGGTACCGTAGTAGAATTTGTTGCGGTAGTCGTAACCCCGCTCCAGGATGAGGACGTCTTTCCCTTTGCGGCTAAGCTCACGGGCGACACTGGCCCCGCCGGGACCGGAACCGACCACGATGACATCGGCGGACAGGTCAATTTTATTTAACATGGCATTCACCCAATATTTTTATCCTGATAATGCAAATTAACTTCCCCAACCATTCAAAAAACGACCGGCTTTTGTTTCATGAAAGCATGCAGGGCCTCAGGTAAAATCCGGTAATCGACCTGCTTTGCCTGGCCGGACAGGTCAGCAGAATTGTAGGTATTCCAGAATAAAACCGGGCCTCGATCGGCCTGGTGACGGCGGCAGTATTCCAGCACGGCAGCAAATGTTTTGGCGCTATAGGTTGGATCCAGTACGATGCCTTCCCTTGCGCGCATCAGGTGATAGGCCTGGCTTCCGGCCCGGGTGGGTGCCCCGTAGCCGTTGCCAAAATAATCTTGTCCGATTATCGGCTTCCGGATGGCAATAACCGGCAGATTCCGGCATCTTCTTTTTAAATATGCATAAGTACGCTTTATCTGTTTTTCAACCGTGTGCGGCGTGCAGGCCTGAAATGGACCCAGATGTGAAGGCATCACCCGCACGCCGATCACACGGGTTTTCAATCCGGCCAGCTGCACCCCCAGGTGTAGTCCTGCCTGAGTGCCGCCGGAGCTAACGGGGCAGAAGATCACTTCCGGCTCGGGCATCATCCCTTCCTCGATCTGTTCCTTCAGTTCAAAGGCGGCATTGACATACCCGATGGTGCCGATGGTGCTGGAACCGCCCGGATATACAAAGTATGCACCGGGGAGTTTGAAACGGTAAAGCAAGTGATAGCTTACCATGGCGCGCCACAGCGTTTTCCGGTAAACCAGTTTAGCCTGATATTTGCCGAGCAACAGTAGGTTCAGCTTCACATTTTCGGTAACCGGCTGGTGATACAGCAGCAGGGTGCAGTGGATACCCAATTGATCGCAGAAAATGGCGGTTGCCAGACCGTGATTGGTGCCGATGCCGCCCAGGGTGACCAAATGCCGGGCTCCTTTCCGGCGCGCTGCAGCCAGAATAAATTCCATTTTTCTGATTTTATTACCGCCATAAACAGGGGAACTTTGATCGTCACGTTTGATCCAAAGATTTTCAATTCCCATGTGCTGCAGGCGGTGAATGGGTGTCGGAAAATTGCCCAGGTCGATAACCGGCAGCTTCCGATTCAGTGCCGGATATTTGCGAAACAAAATTAAGTCATTCTCGATTTGCTGCATTCCAGCCGGCCTTGTTTGCAAATTTATGGAGAAAAATAAACTGAAACTGCGAATTAAAAACGATTCTTGGGGAAGCCCGCCTTAAAGCTGCTCTCCGATCAAGACTGCGATACGGATACCGCTGCGGGCCAGATACCGTTTGCGCCAATGATAATAAATAATTCCGGATGCAACAAACGTCATAAACCAGCCGATTTTCCAGACTGACTTTAAATCAATCAGAATGATGAGGCTGAAAAAGACCATTAGGAGGGTGCCGATGATCGGACAAAACCACAGCCAGAATCCTCTGAGTTTAAATACGGCGTTTTCGTAGTGTTCCGGATACAAGATCGGCAGCCTTATCGATGCCACCATGACGGGCAAAAAAATTATCATGCCCCCCAATGCGGCATAAGACGCCAGAGTGGTCAGTGAAAAGCCGGAAATAATACCGAGAACCGCAAGCAGCCAGGCCAGGGTTAAAAACACATGGGGCGTACCGAAGCGTTGATTTAACTGCCCCAGCTTTTCGGGAACGAGTTTGTCCCGGGCAATCATCAGCAAAGATTTGGTGCCGATGATAAACAGGGCGTTTAAAGTGGTGATCAGGGCCAGAACGGCGCCGCCCAGCATGAAAAAGACAAAGCCGGTTCGGCTGGTGGTATCCCGGGCTACTCTTATCAGCGGTTCGGCGGCATTATCTATAATGGTGCCAGGCAATGCTCCCACCGTCGCGGTTGCCACGGCCAGGTAGAGCAGCATCACCGTCGGCAAGGCGATAAAAAATGCCTGCGGTATGACCCTGGATGGATTGACAATTTCGCCGCCCAACTCGATAAGGCCGTTGGCGCCGAAATAAGTAAACGTAAGCAGGGCCGTGCCGAGCAGAAGGTTTGACGGACCTTTTTGCATGATTCGGTCGAAATTGGCTGCGTCGATTACAATCATCCCGCAATAGGCATAGTATATCAAGGCTGCTATTAGAACAATGACCAAAATTCCCTGAATGCGGGCTGCCAGTTTAATACCAAGCAGATTGATAATGTAGAAAAACGTTACCAGGCCGATTGCTAAAGGGGTGGCGGAGACGGAAGGCATCAGGGCCCGGGCATACTCGGCGCATCCCAGTGCATATAGGGGAACCTGGCCGAAAAAAGAGGCCCAGGCATACACCCAGACACCCACAAATGCCAGTCCCGGGGATACCATACGGCTGGGATACCTGTAGTTGGCGCCGGTGGTGGGGATGGCCGAACCCAGCATGGCAAGTGGCATCATACTGATGAAAACGGGAATGACCGCCAGGCCATAGGCCAGCGGAAGCGCTGGACCGGTAATTTTAAATACAATTCCGGTAAAAACAAATATTCCCCCACCGATCATAAAACCAATGGCAATGAAAGCGACCGTCGGCAGCTTTAGTACACGCTTTAACACGGGATCGGATGTCGACATTTTCTCGTACCGGACAATTTTCAGTTCTGGATCTCTGATATCGGTTTTTGGACTTACCCAAAATATTGTTCGAGCAACATGTTCAACACAATCCACCAATTTCGATATATTCCCTAATTATTACCATGGGTCAAGTATATATTGTTGTATTTTCAGTTTTGTGGGTTTGACAAAGACATAAAATTGGATGGCGTTGAAGAAAGCGTTTCCCGCGGTATCGATAAATGGGATGCCCTGATTTCTGTCAAGTCCACGGTACCACTAAGTATAGATGGAATTAGGTAGAAAAATTTGATATAAAATAGGGCCAAAAAGACTAAATACAGAAAAAAGTGAGGTACAATATATGTCCGATTCATCTAACGTTTTTGATAAAAACGGGTTGAATCACACTCAGGTTCAAAGCCGGCCGTATACACAGGATTATTGTCTCACCTGCGGTTCGTGTGCCGGTTCATGTTCTGCATCGGGTATCGATGATTTTGATCCCCGCAAACTGATTCGCATGATTTCTCTGGGCCTTGAGGATGCGCTCGTGGAATCCCGCTGGCCCTGGATCTGCACCATGTGCGGCAAATGTGAAGTTGTTTGCCCGATGGACATCGGCATCGCCGATGTCGTACGCCACATCCGGTCATTGCGGGATCGGCAAAGCGTGCCGGGAATTTTACACCAAGGCGTTGCCGCCGCCATGGAGACCGGTAATAATCTGAGATTACCCAAAGAAGATTTCATTTTCATTCTGGAAGATGTGGCTGAAGAAATAGCAGAAGAACCGGGCTTCGATGGCTTCCAGGTGGCGATTGATAAAAAAGGCGCCAATATGTTAACCACCATCCACAATAAGCTGGTCAACACCCACACCGAAGACCTCAAGCACTTGTGGAAGATATTGCATGCTGCCGGAGAAGATTGGACCGTTCCCTCTGAAAACTGGGAAGGAGTCAGTTGGGGATATTTCACGGGTGATTATGAAGCGATGAAAATCATGGCTGAACGCATCTATGAGCAGATGCAGAAACTGGAGGTCAAGACTCTGCTGTGGCCCGAATGAGGTCATGCGTATCTATCGACCCGGTCGGGTTTCGAAAATTACTTTCCGGAAGCGTTTGAAAAATTTGAATTTGTAACGGTTTATGATCTGCTGGTCAGGTATATCAAACAGGGATTGATCAAACTTGATAGCACGCGGTTCGATTTTTTGACAACCTATCATGATCCGTGCAATTGCGGCCGCAAAGCTCAAATGCGATTTGGACACGGTTATTTTGAACAACCGCGCTGGATTCTGGATCAATGCATGCCAAACTGGGTGGATCTTTACCCCAATCGCATGGATCAAATCTGTTGCGGCGGTGGCGGCGGTACGCTGGTAAACAGCTATGACGACGAGCGTTCTTTTTATGCCAGAAGAAAAATCGATCAGATCAGGGCCACCGGGGCCAGGATGATTGTGGTTCCATGCCACAGCTGCCACGGGCAGCTTAACAGCATCAAAAAACACTTCAAGCTCGAGGATCTGCAGGTTAAGAGTTTGTCTGATAACCCGAACGGTTTTTAAGCCGAATTTCGGCTGAACAGAAATTAATTAATGAATTAATCATTAATTGTGTGCAGGAGTAAAAGAAAAAGATCACAGTAGATAAAA
>Ga0056115_1000120_pt1 | contig 40555 bp, 29 predicted proteins | sample WorMetOlspDAHAB1_FD_77007 | JGI IMG/M metagenome (GOLD analysis project Ga0056115, IMG submission 77007) | Marine gutless worms symbiont microbial communities from Max Planck institute for Marine Microbiology, Germany - Olavius sp. DAHAB.1 ...
CGTTCCCTGTTAGTCAATGCTATCGGTAGGCAGCTTCGTTGGACGAAAAATGCCGGAATTTTACAACTTCGTCTAGCTGCCGCCCAGAATTATTAGCCTTTTTTTCGTATATAGTTCCGTATAGTTTTCGTATATCTCAATGGGTCGAGTGGTGTCAACACCGGAGATAGATAGCAGAAAGCAAACATTTGCTATTTCTCTAAATTTGAGGTCTGAACAGCAATTTTGATCGTTTTGCATTTATTGAGATATGTAGACATATCTTTCATTTTAGAATTTGAAAGCGGGACCACAATATATTATGGTCGTTCTCTGGCCGAAAAAATCATAACCTTTGTGCCTTTCGATATGTAACCTGCATATTTTCGTAATTTTAGGAGCAGGAAATAAGCAATTCGATAGTCTCAAAAATAGTTTAGATTGGATTTAGTAAGGTTTACCGGCTTCGTAGTTAATTTTAGCACTTTATGATTTTCCTATCGATCCCCTCTCAGCTTAAAAGTTTATTGAAATTATGTTCATTTATGTTATTCATTTAGCGTATCATAATTATCTGCCATCGTACATAAATGACGAATATGATGAAAACTCTGCATAAATCCTTGACCATTATGTACTTGGCGTTGCTTATCTTTAACTTGGGTTTAAGTGCTGATCTGGTAAGCGCACAAAACAAAGTTCCCAAGTCGGTGGTAACCCTCACGCCTGAGGAAAAAGCCTGGCTAAAGTCCCACCCCAGGATCGTACTGGGCGGCGGACAATTTCCGCCCCTCGATTTTGTCGACTCCGACGGCAAGTACAAGGGCATCGGCCCCGAATACATCGATTATCTGGGAGATATGATTGGCGTCAAATTTGAGTATATCACAGGAGATTGGGCCGACATCATCGCCAAGGTCAAATCAAGGGAGATCGACGGGATACGCATCTTGTTTAAGAGCAAGAAACGTGAGGAATATCTGAATTTTACCGATCCTCTTGAGAATATGGACCATACAATCGTCACAAGGAAAAGCGCGCCTGATTACAGGACACTTTCAGAACTTTTGGGCAAGCGTCTGGCCGTCGGGAAGGCCACCCGCCAGTATCAATATCTCAGAGACAACTATCCTGGGATCATCCTGGTACCGCACCAAAGTGCCGAAAGTGCCCTGCTCGCCGTTTTGAACAAAGAGGTGGACGCTCATTTCAGCACTTATTTGACGAGCGGCTATGCCATTGACAAGCGATTCATTATCAACCTGAAGTTCTCTCCGCCCATCACGGAGGTCATAAGCCAGGTTGGTTGCGGTATCCGCAAGGACTGGCCGGAACTTGTCCATATACTGAACCGAGCAATAAAAGCGATGCCTCAGAAAGCGCGGCGACAGATTAAGAATCGCTATATGGCGTTGCCGCAAGCCACCGGTATGGCGTCGCGTGCGCCGATTGTTGAACTATCGGCTCAAGAACGCGATTGGCTCGACAAAAAGCACATGGTTCGGGTGCGGATTGTCGACTACCCACCTTACCAGATCATCAATAGCAACGAAGCACTGGAGGGGATTGTTATTGAGTATCTAAAACTGATCGAAGAACGGACCGGGATCAGGTTCAAATATGAAGTGACCGACGAGCCGTTTGCCGAATTTCTGGATAGAATGAAGCAGCGTCAGGGCCCCGACATGACTGCTGTCATCGTGCCGACACCAGAGCGTGAACAGTATTTATCTTTTTCAGAGACCTATATCACCTCCCCCTGGGTAATCTTTACGCGAGAACAGGATAATCCGATCCTGGATATAAGCGGACTGACCGGGAAGACGCTCGCAGTCCCGCGAAGTTTTGTTGTGCAGCAACAATTGGACAGGGATTATCCCGAGATCAGACAGGCGCTGTATGATTCGGATGAGGCAGCGCTGCAAGCAGTGGCAACCGGTCAGGCGGATGCGTATATCGGCAACCTGACAGCGGCCAGCCATATCATACACGGGCGCGGATTTTCCCATCTTCGGGTCGCTGCTCCCGGTCCTTTTGGAAACCAGAACCTCTCCATGGGCAATCGCAACGACTGGCCAGAACTGACTTCAATTATCAACAAGGCGCTGGCGAGCATCACCGAAGAAGAAAAAACCGCAATCCGTAACAAGTACCTCGCGATAAATTTCGAGCAGGGGATTAACAAAACTGAGGTATTGAAGTGGGCGCTCATTATCGGGGGAGCGGCGGCGGGTGTCATGCTCCTATTCATATTTTGGAATGCACGACTGAGTAAAGAGATCAGTAAACGGAAGCAGACAGAGAAGGACCTAAAACAGGCCAAGGATACTGCGGAAGCAGCCAACCAGGCCAAGTCTCTCTTTCTGGCCAGCATGTCTCACGAGCTGCGCACGCCCTTGAATGCCATCCTCGGCTTCTCCAAGATACTGGGACAGGAAAAAAACGTCACCCCTGATCAACAGGAGATGTCTGCCATCATCCGTCGCAGCGGCAAACACCTGCTAAGCATGCTCAATGACATATTGGATCTATCCAAGATCGAGGCTGAAAGGATCGAGTTGCAGGAGCAAGCATTCGATTTTGTTACCATGGTGAAGGAAGTTAGTGTAATGATTCAGTCGCGTGCCAAAGAAAAGGGGCTCTCTGTAGCAATAGAAGCCGAATCGACAAGCTTACCTTATGTGAAGGCTGACTTGGGGAAACTGCGCCAGATCCTCATCAATCTGCTGAGCAACGCAGTCAAGTTCACCGATGAAGGTGGGGTGACTATTCGATGTGACATCGAACCAATCCCAGAAGAGCCTAAACGCTGCAACATGATGATTCAAATCGAGGACACCGGTCCGGGGATCATTCCAACCAGACAAGCGCAGATCTTTGAACCTTTCGTGCAGGATATCGATGAATCCATGCGAAAAGGCACGGGTCTGGGGCTAACGATCAGTAAAAAGTTTGCTGGATTTATGGGCGGCACCATCGAATTGGAAAGCGAAGTAGGTAAAGGTTCCCTTTTCCGGGTGCGATTACCGGCGGAAATCGCCGAAGCTGCGGATGTCAGGACATCCGTTGACGACAAGCCGAAGGTGATCGGACTGGCCCCAAGACAGAAAACCTGGCGGATCCTTATCGCAGATGACAAACGGGAAAATTTCCTCTTGCTGAAAACCGTGTTGGAAGAAGTCGGGATCCTTGTCCTTGAAGCCGAAAACGGCAAAGAGGCGGTGGCGTCGTTTAAAAAGGATTCGCCGGATTTCATCTGGATGGACATGCGCATGCCGGTCATGGACGGGTATGAAGCGGTTCGGCAGATCAGGCAGCTCTCTGGTGGTAATACGATTCCAATAGTCGCGATAACTGCCAGCGCTTTCCGCGAGCAGCGCCATGAGGTACTATCAGCAGGCTGTGACGACATGGTCGTCAAACCTTTTCAGGAGCACGAAATATTTGAGGCGATGGCGAGATTCCTGGATATAGAATACGTTTATGAGCAACCTGGCGATGCAGCGCCCCCGATCGATGCTACCGAGCTTACCACCGCCATGCTACACGAACTGCCTCCGAAATTGCTTCAGGAACTGGACAAAACGACGTTGGTGGCCAACAGAGATGAAATCTTAAATGTTATCGAGCGCATCCGGGAACATGCCCCTGATGCGGCAGAAAGCCTTCAGGTGCTCGTGCAAAATTTTGAGATTGAACGCATCCGCGAGTTACTCGCGGAATTAGGGTGAGGGACAACAGCAGATGTGTTCCCCTTTCGCTTTATAGCAGGCAGGATGGAGTGGAGTTGTTGGTTCTGTCATGAGTTTAGTGGTGATTCCATTTGTAACGATGGTTATTGAAAAAACCACATTCAATTAAAATTTGATTAGCCGTTATATACTATTCTCAATATTTCACATTCCGGCTATGCTTCTAAACTTAGCGCATATGTAAAAAGTGATGGGTTTGCAGGACCAATCTTTACTTTACAGACATTTACAAAAAAATTAGCAGGCACTACATGTTGTGGTCTGCCATTTCTTCAAAATTTAAGATATCTTGATATATCCCAAAGTAAAACGATGTCGTTAAATGCAATCTTGATTACATTAAAATTGAATTTGCAAAAATTTACGCTATCTTGCCACAATATGTAATTCGACGATTATCGAAATGTGTGATGATATGATTTTGATATCACACGGATTTAAGTTGTGTCAAATGCCGGAGATAGTTAGCAGATGTTTAACGGCGCTTTTTAGGGTCGAGAAGAACGAGTGTCGTCTGCAAACGCATTGAGCGGCAGAGCCGATATCTCTAAAAACAGAAATGCCATAGACATATTTTTGAAAAGCAGCCCATAGCTCAAACCAACAAAGATTTAATTGACCTGATGCCGCAAAACATCGACCCTGCCTCCATTGCAATCGTTGGCTAAGTTTAAGACCTTTCTTCCGGTTGACCATGACCGTTGCCGAATCGGCCCACCGATCTAATTAACGCTTACGTTGTTTGTGACGGGTGCCGAAAAATACGACGTCATGGGATTTGAGTTTGATAAGGAAGTAGGATTCAGAGTTGTGGTTAAGATTGTAATCGGTAGCTTGGGAATTTTTTATAATAACGAAAACAGCGATAGAGAGTAAGAAATTGAAAAATTTAGAATAGTTCTTTTGGTAGTTTCAATTCCAGGCGACACTGTTTTTAGCCAAATAAACCCAACATCCCTATACAGTTCTATTTTTATTCGTTTTCCCTCAGTGTCGATAAATCAATGGTTCAGATAGGATCTGAACCCGAACCTATTAACCTTTAGCGCTGAACGCCGGAACGGTTGCTATATATCAGACTCTGAATCGCTTTCAGCTTTTTCCGGTCAACACTAAACCGGTAGCTGCCTGTTTCTCGCTCTCCGTCCGTGAGATGGATAACAAACGGTTGCTCTGGCTTCGCAAACAGACTGCTCCAGAAATTTTTGGGTGATTCGTTGTAAGAACATCGTATATCTTTCAATGGCATTTGAAAAGTGTGACCTTCTGAGATGCCCTCCTCGCGGCGCAGTTGAAACAGGGATGCCAGGGATTTGGAAGAGTGGAAACTCTGGAAATAAAGCGTTGATCGGCTGAAAAAAAGAACTCCAGTCTGAGGGCCTTTGACGGGCCAATTCCCCCCTAAATATGTGCAATAGAATTTGGCTTGAACGGCTTCACCAATTTCAGCCTCTTTTCGGACCCAGTAATCTTCTCTGACCATTGCTTTTCCGGAAAAAATATGACCTTGTTGAAAATTTGCTCTGCGATCTCTGCTTGAGCGAAGCGGGCGGTGAATTTATGCTGAATGATTTATGCTCGGCTTAGTAAATTAAGTTGCCTGAAGTGACTCTGAGAACTCGTCAAGGGTCACTACCTGGTACCCGAAGTCTTTGGCCGTGCGGGCATCATCTGGTCCCGTGTAGCCCCAGGCTGCAAAAATGAGCGAAATTGTTTTTTCTTTATCCCTATTGAAGTGCTCGTCGATTTCACGCAGGTTCTTGACGGAATCATCGATGAATTCATAACTTGGCTTACCGAAGCGTTGTATGATCTGCGTCATGTTGTCGATCTTGGTGGTGCCGTGGTCTCCCGAGTAAATATTGTCATTGCTGATCGTCAGGCCGAAATGTTTGCTGAGCAAGATAGTCGCTTCACGGTTTTTATTGGTCAGCAGAACGAGGTTGTCAGCCGGTTTTTCAACCATGACTTGCCAGAGGGGTTGGACCGGTGCATTGAGTTCGGTCCACGCTTTCAAATCTTTGGTTTTAAAAATATTGCGCGTTTCAAAGAAACGAGTCGTGCGCGCGGCAATCGGTTCATCGACTTGTTTTATGATCTCTTCGTATTCTTCAGGGCTCATTAGTTTATCCGGGTCATCTTCACCGATCTCAAGGCAATACTTCATCAGGACCGGTGCGTCGCCAATGGGCTGCACGTGAAAGCGATTGCGCAGAAACAGCCCGAGGGCATTTTGCGGCAGTTGGTCCAGCCGGGTGGCGATGGTATTGTTCAGCATGTTGTAGGCGGTGACGGCTATCTCTCGTACCGAGTCCATCAAAACGCCGTCATAGTCAAATATCAGCATGGGGTTGTTCCTATAGTGATGAATATATGCAAAATCTGCAATTATAATTTAATCCTGTTTTTATTCCTGTGCCATCACGAGTTATAATTTGAGATTTTAGATTGCGGATTTCGGATTGATGGAATCGCTACGCTCTATCAATTTTAGAGAAAAGAATTTAATGGAAAGAATTCCTTAATTCGTCATTCGCCGTTCCCAGCCCCTTGTTTCAACCGGCTCAGCCGATCCCAAGGTTCCTGCATGCACTCCAGTAGATTTTTATACTCGCTGTAGCGCTCCAGATAAAAGGGCGTCGCTGCGGGGTTTGGCTCCTGGCGGCGTTCAATTTGGACGGCCGTGGAAACTGCATCGGCATGGTCCTTGTAGACACCAACGCCGATTCCGGCGCTCATGGCAGCACCCCGGGCACCGATTTCAATTCCATCCGGAACCTCCATCGGCAATTGGAGGGTGTCGGCAAATATCTGCGTCCAGACAGAGCTGTGGGCGCCACCACCGCTGAGCCGTGCAACATCTACCTGGCTGCTCGCATCGCGTAATTTCTCAAAATGGTTCAAATGTCCGAAGACAACACCCTCATACAGCGAGCGCAGCAGGTGGGCTTTGGTGTGCCAGCCGGCGATGCCATAAAATCCGGACCGGGCGGTGGGCTGCACGTTGGAGCCGAAAAGGAACGGATGGAAAATAATATCGCTGCCGCCCGGTGGCAGGCTGTCAACCAGCTCACTGCATACATCATAAACTGAAATACCGCGCTTGTCAGCCTCTGCTTTCTCCTCGGCGCAGAATTGGGTCACAAACCATTCCAGGTTGGTGGCCGATGTTGCAGAGGCTTCGATGGTCAGCCATAGTTTCGGTACCGTATAGATGCTGGTCATAAACAGACCCGGGTCGATGATCGGATCTGAGGTGACAATTTCATTGATGCTCCAAGTGCCGGCAATGATGCACACCTGTCCCGGCTGGTGGACTCCTGAACCCAGGGCTGAGGCGTCTACATCAAACAGACCGCCGACCACAGGGGTACCCTCGGCCAATCCGGTGGCCCGGGCCGCTTCCGGTGTAACCTTGCCGGCGATTTCGAAGCTGTTTATCACTTTCGGAAGAGCCGGACGTATATCTGACAAATCATAGAAGTTCAGCAGTTCGTCGGAGTAGCATTTATTGCGGACATCCATCAGGCTGGTGCCGCTCATATCAGTAAAATCGGAGGTAACCTCGCCGGTCAGGCAATACTTGATATAGTCTTTGACCATCAGAACGGCCCCGATGCTCTGATAGATCCCTGGTTCGTTTTGCTTGATCCATGCCAGCAAAGCATTCGGCTGGGCCGGCCACAAGGCCTGGGTCGTGAAAGGAAAGACTTTTTCATGCAGGCTATTACGATTCCAGTCAGCGACAATGTCCGCCGCCCGGGTATCCAGTGATTGAATACCTGCCCGCGCCGGTTTTCCCTCTTTGTCGATCAGGTAGATTCCATTGCCGTGGCCGGTGGTACCAACACCAATGATCTGTTCCGGCTTGATGCCGGACTTGTCCAATGCTTCTTTAACCGCTGCAGCCGTACTCTGCCACAACTCATCCATACTTCTTTCGGTCCAGCCTTTATGGGGGAAATCTGATTTTACCTGGCGGCTGCAGACCTGGATTTCACGGCCCTCTAAATCAAAAATGGCCGCTTTGGAGATGGTGTTACCATTGTCGATGCCTAAGAGATATTCGAACATATGCTGTTCTCCCGGTAAAATTGCCTGTCTATTTAGCAAGTTTTCGGGCGGGGATAAACCCCGCCCTACTTTATGTGAAACTACATTGATTTAGACAGGATAACTGGATTGACAGGATCATTTTTTGATTAGTCTTACACTATCCAGTTGATCCTGTCAAAAAAATTAAAGAGACAGAACACCTTACTTCGATGTTCAGTATTCGACAATCGCTTTTTCTAACCTTTGAACCTTGAACTGCTGAACCCTCAACCGCGCTTCCTGGTATGGCGAATATGATCCAGTGAAACCGCACCCAGCAATATGCCGCCGCGGATCAGATCCTGCCAGTAGGGCGAGACATCCAGCAAAACCATGGAACCGGTAATGGTCTGCAGCAGGGCAATGCCCAGGATCGAACCGAGCACCGTTCCGACCCCGCCAGTCAGACTGGCGCCGCCGATGACGACCGCCGAAATAGCGTTCAACTCCAAACCAATGCCGAAGCCGGGAATCGAAGCACCGAATCGGGACATATAAATGATGCCGGCCAGTCCAGCCAGGGTCGAGCACAATACGCAGGTGACGATCTTAACCCGGTGGGTTTTGATTCCAGAGAAAATAGCGGCCTTTTCGTTGCTGCCGGTGTAAAACACCTTGCGTGCCAGCGTAGATTTGCGCATTAGATAATCGCTGGCTATCACAATAACGGCAAATATAAAAATGGTAAACGGTATGCTGTAGATGGTGCCCTGACCGATGAATTTAAACGACTTGGGCAGGGCAAATAGAGACAGCGGTGTGCCCTGGGTGATTACAAAACACAAACCGCGTGCAATGCCCATAAATGCCAGGGTGGTGATGAAAAAGTTCAACCCGACCTTTGTGACGAAGATGCCCATCGTAAAACCGATCAGGCTGCAGACGCCGATGCCGATCAAACTGGCCAGCCAGGGATTAACCCCCATTAAAAACAGCTTTCCGCCGACGACCATTGCCAGGCACATCACCGAACCCACCGACAGGTCAAAGCCGCCGACCACCAGTATCAGGGTCATCCCCACAACCACGATTCCCTCGGTGGAAAAAGACAGTAAAATGGCTTTCAGGTTGGGCCAGGTAAAAAAATAGGGTGAAACAAAACTCATAATGATACACACTGCCAAAATAATCAGGATCAGGGTGCCTTCGCGAAATCCCTGGATGGCCTTGAAAATGTTGCTGACGTTGTTGGTTGGTTTTTCTGCTGGCACGGTGTCGACACTGTCCATAGTCGCTATCCTTTACATTGATATTTTTTTAAGATTTAGTCCTTATCGAACTTTATTACTATATGTTGTCGGTAACTCATGGCGTCGGGTTTTCGCAAACATTAATTGGGGAATTGCGAATTAAGGAATTTATGGATTGAAGGCACTCTATCAATTTAATTTATGAATATTTGAATTCCTCAATTCCTTAATTCCTAAATCAGTGGTTCCTGACACCTGATCCGCTTGCTGCGGAAAACCTCATTTACTCCTTTACTCCAACCCCCACTTTTTTAAACTTACATTCCGGAAGCTAGCTGAATGATGTGTTCCTCGGTTATTTGATCGCCGCTGATAATGTCGCACAGCCGGCCCTCGTGCATTACCAGCACCCGGTCGCACATGCCGATGATCTCCGGCAGTTCAGATGAGATCATAATCACACCGATGCCCTGGTTTGCCAACTCGCGCAACAACCGATGGATCTCGGTTTTGGCGCCCACATCAATACCGCGGGTGGGCTCATCCATGATGATGATGGCCGGATTGACCGACAGCAGCTTGGCGATCAAAACCTTTTGCTGATTGCCCCCGCTCAGAGAGGAAACCAGCTGCGCCAGGGCATGAAATTTGATGTTTAGTTTGTCTGCCAGCCGGCTTGAAAGGATCTGGGTTAGTTTGCCGTCGACGACCCCCCGGGCCGAAACCTGTTTCAGATCCATCGCGACGATGTTGCTGCTGATCGGCATTTCCAAAAACAATCCCTCTGTTTTGCGGTCTTCGGTCAAGTAAACGATCCCCTGCCGGATCGCATCTTCATAATTGCGGACATCCAGACGATTGCCCTTGAAAATGACCTCGCCGGCCCTTTTGGGATACAGCCCGCAAATGGCCTTGGCCAGCTCGCTGCGCCCGGCACCCACCAGGCCGGAAAAGCCCAGAATTTCGCCTTTGAACAGCTCAAAGCTGATGTCCTCGAAACGGCCTTCGTTTTTTAAACCGCTGACCTGTAATAATACGTCGGTCTTCTTATCCGTCTGTTCGGCTTTAGCCGGATACAGATCTCCAATCTCCCGGCCCACCATCATATTGACCACTTCAGTCGAGTTGGTCTGGTCCACGTCATAGGTGCCGATGTACTGGCCGTCCCTGAGCACCGATACCCGGTCGCATTGGCCGAAAACCTCCGCCATGCGATGGCTGATGTAAATGATGCTGATGCCTTGAGCCTTGAGCTTTTGCATGATCTCGAACAGGGCCTCGGTTTCACTTTCGGTCAACACGGCCGTGGGTTCATCCAGGATCAATATTCGGCAGTCCAGGGTCAGCGCTTTGGCGATTTCCACCACCTGCTGGTTGGAGATGCTCAAATCTCCGACATTCTTGTAAGGATCGACGGGGTGCAGGGCGTCCAGGGCCCGGGCGGTTTTGGCGTAAAGCTCTTTGTAGTTTACCAGCGGTGCCTTGCTGGCATTGATCGATGCCATGTACAGGTTTTCGGCAACGGTGACATCAGGGCAGAGTGCAATTTCCTGGTGGACAAAACCGATACCCAGCTTCTGGGCGGCCAGGGGATCTTTAATATGCACCTGGTGGCCGTTGATGTAAATCTGGCCGGCGTCCGGGGTATAGACGCCGTCAATCACGTTCATCAAAGTGGATTTGCCGGCGCCGTTTTCACCGACCACGGCATGAATCTCACCTTTGCGCAGTTGAAAATTTACATTGGACAGGGCCTTGGTGCCGGGAAACGATTTATCAATGCCTTTGACTTCTAAAACCAGTTCTTCAGACAAGAGGTGTACCTCCCATTTGAATTGAAGATTGTAAATTATAAAAGGTTTCACCAGGTGTCAGGTTTCGGGTGTCAGAAAGCAGAAGACGGAGGTCAGAAAGCAGAAAACAGATTGCACAACCTGGAAGGCGGCGAAATCCCACTTCTAAAATCTGTTATCTGTCATCTGATATCTGTCTTCTGCTTTCTGACACCCGAAACCCAGTTATTTTCTACTCTTTGATTCCCTTGGTACCGCGTCTTTTCAGGTATTTATCCCAGTAAAAGTCATCGGCATTGTCTTTGCTAACCAGCGCAAGACCGTTGTCGGCGTAAGGGATCTGCATCGGGTTGAAACCCTCGCGTTTGTAGTCGTTCATTGGATCGATCATATCCGAATGTTTGGCCAGATACAAGAAAATCATTCCCATATATCCCTGCACGCCCTGGTTGGGGTTCAGTGCGCCCCAGATGACGCCTTCTTTGATCATGTCCAGCACTTTTTCGTTGACGTCGCAGCACAAAACCTTGATTTTTCCACCAAGCTCTTTGGCGGCCTGGGCAGATCCCATGGCCGAGGTGGCTTCAGGCATGAAAATGGCGCCAAGATTGGGATGGGCCTGAGCCATCGTGAGGGTGGCCTGATAGGCCTTGTTGGCATCCTGATTGGATGCGGCACCGGCCACTACCTTAATATTGGGCCATTTGGTTTCGATGCGTTTGATAAAAGATTTGACCCGCAGATCATGATTGTCTTGTCCGGGGTTTTGAAGGGTCGCTACTTCGCCCTTGCCGCCTAATAGTTCGGCGATTTTGTCGGCTGCGAAGTAACCTTCGCGAACATTGTCGGAGGTGATGTAGGATACGCGTTTGCTGTTGGGAGAATCCGCTGCAAATGTGACTACCGGGATGCCCATTTCATAGGCCCGGTTAATGGGTTCAATGAAAGGATCCGGATTCATCGGATGCAGGAAAATGCCTGCTGGTTTTTTGGCCAGGATTTGTTCGAACACGGCCAGCTGTTTGTTGACATCGTATTCCGGGGTGCCGGTGTAGACCGTCTTTACGCCCAGCTGTTGGCCGGCCTGCTTGAACATTTCATAGACCGGAAACCAGTACTCTACGCCGGAAACCATGACGCACATGTAGTAGGTTTCGCTAGGATCCCCTTTGAAGTATGACTTTTCGGCCAATGTGGTACCAGCGGTAAAAACCATCAGTGAAACGATCAAAATTCCTATTACTAATCTTTTCATTATTTTCCTCCAATCTTTGGTGTCGGTTTAATTGTCTATTCATTGTCGCGTCAGAAATAAATGTGTTGTTCATGGTTTGGTTGAAGAGTTATAGAGGGTATTCCTGCAATTAAGTCACTATTAACCCACGATCTACCGTTAAATTGGCATCACCTCCTTTATATTAGTCGGTCTATATAAACAATTAGTTTTTAGAACGACGTTTTATATTTGTCAATCAGCAACTAAGTCGAAATGGTGCGGTTATAAAACATAATTTCACCCATCAAACACCGGTTCTGCAATACCGGTTATATCAGTCTGAATTCGAAATAGATCACCGGCCAGGGGTTGGTCTTGGCGCTGCTGATCGCTTAAATCATACCAGGCAGTGGTGATATACAATTCATCCAGGTTTTCACCGCCAAAGCCCATGCAGGTTGCCAATTCAACCGGCAGCCGGATCTCCCGTTCCAGTTTGCCGGCGGGATCATAACGTGCTACGCGCCAGCCTCCCCAGTGGGCGGCCCAGACAAACCCCTGGCTGTCAACCGTCAGGCCGTCCGGTTTGCCGTCGTCTTCCGCCAATGCAACAAATACCCGGCGATTGTCGACCGTGCCCGACTCAATTTCATAGTCGTAGGCATTGATTCTGTAAGCGGACATTTCCGAGGCGTATAGCGTTTTACCGTCCGGGCTGAGTGCGATACCGTTCGACAGCGCAATGTTTTTATCGATTTTATGCAGGGAGCGGTCGGTATCGAGCCGGTAAAGAGAGCCATCAGCAGCATCCGGTCGGGCGGAGTTGAATGAACCAACCACCAAGCGTCCCTGGCGATCTATGGCCCCGTCATTGAGCTCAAGATCCGGCTGGTCTCTATAGGGATCGATAATCAGCTCACACTTGTTGGTTTTTGAATCCCAAAATGCCAGGCCGGCATCGGTGATCACCAGCCAGCCGTTTGACCCCCGGCGGCATAACCCTCTGACCGCCATATCCGGTGTAAAAGATTCGTAAATCCTGGTTTGGACGTCCGTCCGGAAAATGGTATTCCGGATGAAATCGACCCAGTAAAGCGATTTTTCTTCCGGAACCCAAATCGGGGTTTCTCCCAGTTCATTTTGTACGGATAGGTAATGTTCTGCGTCGTTCATGATTGCGATGTCCTTGCTTTATACGCTAGCCTTTCAAGTCGGATTACTCCTCGGGTGCGCCCAGCGCTTCGGCATCCCGGCGGATTCGGTTCTGGTCGGCGGCGTCGAGTTCCAGGTCGCCCGCTCCGACGTTGTCTGTGACGTGGGCTTGTTTGCGGGCGCCGCACAGCACGTAGGTAATGCCGGCCTGAGCCATGGTCCAGGCAATGACCAGCTGGGACAGGGAACAATTGTATTTGGCCAGCAAATCGCTCCAGCCTTCGAGCATGTTGAGGACCTTTTGTCGATTGGCCGGCAGAAACCACGGAATTTGATTGCGAAAAGCACCTTCCGGAAAGGTTTGATCCATGCCGATTTTACCCGTTAACAGGCCCTGTTCCAACGGTGAATAAGCCAGGGTGCTGACGCCGTTGGCAAGACAATAGGGTCCGATTTCCTTTTCGATCGCGCGGTCGAGCAGGCTGAATCTGGGCTGAATGGCGTCCAGAATGCCGGCGGCCTGGTATTGTTTGATGTGATCGAGGTCGACGTTGGAGGCTGCGATGGCCCTGATCTTGCCTTCTTCCTTGAGCTTCATCAGGCATTGCATGGAGTCGTCGATCGGATACTTGTCCGGATCCTCTGATTGCCAGTGGGTGTGGTACAGATCAATATAATCGGTGTCCATCCGCTTGAGGCTGATTTCGACTTCTTCCCGAATCGTTTCCGGCAGCAGACAGCGTCTGACATGCTTGTCGCCCATTTCAAAAAAAGAGGTCCCGCGATCGTCCTTCCACCACAAACCGCACTTGGTGGACAGAATTACTTTATCCCGCTGCCCCTTGATTGCTTTGCCGACGATCTCCTCACTGTGTCCGAAGCCGTAGGCCGGGGCGGTATCTATCAGGTTAACCCCTGCATCGATTGCTGTTTGAATGGCCTTGATGGACTGGTCATCGTCTGAATCACCCCACCAGGGTCCGCCGCCGATGGCCCAGGTGCCGAGGGCGACCGCCGAAGCCGAGATTTCCGTTTTTCCCAGTTTCCGATATTGCATTTTTACCTCCTGTCACAAGTTTTTGAATTAAGGTGCAGTTATTCAAAATTTGTTTGTTATGTAGAACGCTATTTTATAGATGTCAACAATTTTTTTGAATAAATAAAAATTTTTTTATTGACTTTTAGATCAGATAGTATAGAAGTTAATTAATGAATTCAATAAAACACATTATTTGCGAAGGTTTAAGGCGTTTTGGTAATTTTTTGAGGATAATCCATTTACCTTAGTAAATAGACTTGCAGGTTGAAATCATATAAAAAATTGTTATTTATATAAAACAAATTTTTATATAATCAAAAAGGATGTCGAGTCAAATGGGAAACAACTACATCATACCAAGCTTGGATCGTGCCCTTGAAATCATCGGGTTTTTAGCCAAACAGCCTAAGGGCTGCGGCATTACAACCATTGCTGATAAATTGGGTTATCCCAAAAACAGTGTCTTCCGCATCCTGAAAACCCTGTCGTCCAAAGGGTATATCATTGAATCCGACCGGCTGTATCAGCTTTCCGCCAAATTTCTGGCTATCGGCTATTCCGCCGTGGGTGAAGCCCACATGGTGGAGAAGGCCATTGATGTGATGCGGGAACTCAGAGACGATGTCAACGAGACGGTGCTGCTCGGCACCCTGGTCGGCACCCGGGGCGTCATATTGGAGCAGGTTCTCAGCACCCAACCGCTGAAGGTAATGGTGGATCCGGGCCATAATTTCGCGCTGCACACGGCCGCACCCGCCAAGGCCATCCTGGCGTATATGAATCCGGAAGATCAAGCCAAAATTATCGACTCAATCACCTATACCCGCTTTAACGAGAACACAATCATTACCAAACGCAGTTTTGTAAAAAACCTGAAAGAGACCCGCGAAAAGGGTTATGCCACGGACCTGGCGGAAGAGATCATTAACCTGCACTGCGTTGCCTGCCCGATTTTCAATCACAAGCTGGAGCCGATCGCCTCAATCTGGATCACCGGACCCTCCGACCGCCTGCAGCCGGAACGATTTGACGAGATCGGTGAGATTATCGGCGAATTCGCGCTGAAGATCTCACGGCGCCTGGGGTATGAACCTGAGTTAAACGGGCATAGCGCGTATGAGTGATGGGGGGAGGGTGATCATTTTGGATTTTGGACAGGTGAGATTTGATTATTAGCAAAGCATAATCCGGATTATTTTACGGTTCTATAAACAATAATAAGGTATACCGAGGATCAGTTGCCGTCCAAGTGCCTCTCGATCGCGGAGTACTGGAGTGATGGAGTATTGCAGTATTGTAATCAGGTAGCCGGCCTTGCGACCATTGCAAATTGATTATTTCTTCCGCCATATCGGTTGCATAATCTTTTTTTCTGTCCTCTTTTAATTTATTATATAGAATATAATTTTAAATAATAAATAGCATTTTTATCAGAGTGTCAACCTTTGACCTTGTGAAAGTAAGAATCAATCTGAATTAAAGATTCTGTAAAGTGGCTATTTATTATTAATTATAGGGTTTTTCGATCCGATATCTTTTTTAAAACACCTCAGGTAAATGTCAAGAAAAAAATTAATTTATTAAAAATAATTCTTGACAGATATAGAACATTGTTCTAAGTATAAAAAAAAACACTGTTCTATATAATAAAATATATCTTGTCCATCTCAAATTTTTGAGAGGAGGGGAAGATGAAACATCGATCCATAATATCACCATTTGAAGTAAATTACATTTTTCACAATCCGATAATTGGTCAACAATAGCCGTCTAGTCATGCGGCTCAATCAACCGCGAAAGGAGAAAAAAAATGTTAATGGGACAAAGAAAGATTACGATGGGGTTTTTGGTAGGGTTGTTGGTTTCATCCTTAATTTTGGTAGCAGTCAGTGTCACCACAGTCAGTGCGGCTAGCAAGCGAATCGCGTTCTTCGTGTCTGACTTGTCGAATGTTTTTCATCAGGCCCAGGCTACCGAGGCCAAACGGTACGCTAAAGAGAAATACGGTGCAGAAGTCGTTGTTTTTGACGGTAAAGCTGACTCTGCAGTGATGACTCAAAATGTAGACCAAGTCGCTGCTGGCGCATTCGATGGAGCGACGCTTCACATCTGGGACGCGGAAGCAGCTAAACCGGGTGTTAAAGAAGCACTATCTGATAAAATTGCCATGACATCATTTTTCAGCCCGCTTGCAGATACTGGTATCCCGACTGCACGTAGTGATGAGGCCGGTGTTTCATACCGGATGGGTGTGGAAATGGCACACGCCTGGAAATTATCACATCCGGACAAGCCGATCGTTATGGTCCAACTTGGATGGCCGAACCACACAGAAGTGAACTCCGGGCGTACCGCTCCGTTCGTTAAAGGGGTCCTGTCTGTTGACCCGAAAGCTGAAAACCTTGGCTGCATGGACTCAAGCAAGGGGCAGGAAGCGGCAAAGCAAATTATCATCGATCTGTTGACACAGCGACCTAAAGTTAACCTCATCTATTCCGAGGCTTCTAACCTGACGGTTGGAACAATGGCCGGCCTCTCTCAACTGGGCCGCGGCAAGTTCGATAACGGTAAGCCCTTGACCGAAATCGTTGCCAGTGTAGACTTCGACAGTGTTGAATTCCGTGACGTCTATGACCCCAATTCCAGCCTCAAAGTTTCCATGGGCTTGCCGCCGATTGAAACTTCACGCGGGCGCATCGACCTAGTCATGGAAGTCGTGAATGGCAAAGTTGCAGCCTCGAAAATCCCGGCTGAGGAATTTTTCTACAAGGCCTACACTATCTCCTACTGGTCAATGGATGAAGCTACAGCAAAACAGTGGCTCACTGATCAGTTCGGCATGTAACAAGAAAACGGCCTGATAGCCTGGTGGTCAAAAATGGAACCCCCTTTGATCACCAGGTATTTTAGAGAACAACGGTGGTCGGAGTGGGGTTATTCCTACTCCACCATCAGTTCATAGAAATAACTCACAAATCCAACCGGGTAGCAGTGTCAATTAAACTTTGCTGCGACCTGGGGTGACGGAGAGCCACCGTGACAGAAAAACAACCACCACCCGTTCTTTCGATCCACGGACTCACCAAGGACTTCCCCGGTGTAAGGGCAGTAGACGATGTAAGCCTCTCAATCGAAAGCAGTACGATCCATTGCCTGGTAGGTGAAAACGGTGCCGGAAAATCGACACTTATCAAAATGTTGACAGGTGCATTGCTCCCCACCAGCGGAACGATGAGAATAAACGGTTCGGAATACAAGCCAAACAATCTGCAAGATGCACGTGACGCAGGCATCGCCACACTCTTCCAGGAGCTTCACGTCGTCGACGAACTTACCGTATTGGAAAACCTTACACTTGGAATGGAGCGAAGTCGCTTTGGGTTTTTGATTAAATCCGACCTCGAAGATCGCGTGATCCGGACACTCAAAGCGATTGAGCCTTCCATCGACCCGTCGGCCAGAGTCTCGTCGTTAAGTGTTGCACAGAAGCAAATCATCGAAATAGCTCGTGCGGCATCCTCCGGAGCAAACGTAATTATCATGGATGAACCAACAGCGGCTTTGTCTGAGCGAGAGGTCGAACGGTTATTCGGAGTGATACGGCGTTTGAGGAAGGAGGCTGTGACAGTCATCTTCATTTCACACAAGCTGGATGAGATCCTGCAGCTTGGCGAGGCCGTAACCGTGCTTCGAGATGGAAAGCACATCGCTACGAAGCTGCTGAAGGATATCGCGGGGCGGTCAGAGTTGATTGAAATGATGATCGGACGCAGTGTGTTCCAAAGCTACACACCCAGTACAACTGTCAGAAAAGAAGCTATTCTAACAGCAAAAGGATTGACAAATAAACTGCTCAAGGACGTTTCGTTCCATATTAACCGAGGTGAAATCGTCGGTTTCTACGGACTCGTCGGGGCTGGAAAAACCGAAATCGCCCGAGCCCTGTTCGGAGCTGATGAGGTCTCCGGTTCAATCCTGTTCAAGGACCAGAAGATTGGAAGGTCGCCCAAAGACACAATTGCAGCGGGCATCGCACTGGTTCCGGAGGAAAGACGAACACAAGGTTTGTTCACCGAACTTACAATTCGTCAAAACATTCCAGTTATGAATTTGCACCGAATGTCGGACAGAGGTGTATTTCGGGCTCTTGATGAAGAGACGGCTGCCGTCGACTATGTCAACCAACTCAGCATTGCTACTGATTCGATCGATAAACACGTGAAGAAGCTGTCAGGCGGGAACCAGCAGAAAGTTGTTCTTGCAAAGTGTTTGTTTTCACAAGCGGACCTGCTCTTGCTCGATGAGCCGACGCGTGGTGTCGATGTCGGCGCCAAAACAGAGATTTATGATATCATCAGGAGCTTGGCCGCTGAAGGAAAATCGGTCGCTGTCTTCTCTTCGGAGCTCGAAGAAGTACTTGGGATCTGTGATCGTATCTTCCTTTTGTACTCGGGTTCTCTTAAGTCTGAAGTCATTAATAGCGCCGATGTCGACGTATCACACATTCTTAATATTGTGACAGGCGGGGAAGGAGTTGGGTGAAATGAGTGTTTCTACAAAAGCCGGCGGGACGGTTTCGCGTCAGCGCATGAGCGACGGCACGTTTATCACGCTATTTGTAGCGGTTGTGGCGATCACGCTGTTTCTGGTTGCCTCTCTTTTGGTGCCGAATTTTTTCCAGTGGCTCAACCTGCTCAACCTGGTGACCAATAACTGGGCGGTCATTTCACTCGGTGTCGGGGTAACGTTCCTCCTGGTGTCAGGCAACTTCGATTTGTCAGTTGGGGGTAATGTTGCCCTGGCGGGCGTTCTAAGCGTCTGGTTCGCCCAGTCAACCGGCGGTACGAACCCGCTATCAATCGGAATCGGATTACCTTACTGGTTAGCAATCCTGTGCGCACTAGGCGGCGCTCTCATGATCGGTGGTTTGAATGCGCTCTTTGTCGTTCGTTTCCGTATTCCGTCAATCATCGTGACGCTCGGAACGATGTTGGTGGCTCGGGGCATTGCACAGGTTATCACTCAAGGATCGCAGCGAAACACCAATCTTCCGGAGGAATTTGGTTTTATTGGAAATTTGACGATGTTTGGGACGTCGATTAAATTCCCCGTGGTCTTTATGACACTGTTGCTCCTTGTCGCTATCTTCATAGAGAGGAAGATGGTTTTTGGTCGTATAACCTTTTGGCTTGGTTCGAACCCGATAGCAGCCAGGTTATCCGGCATCGATAGATCCAGGCACCTAACCTACCTGTATTTGTTCAGTGCAGCCATCGCAGGAATCGTGGGAATTCTTTTGTCCTCAGAATTTAAATCCGGATTTTCGAATCGCGGGATGTTGATGGAATTCGATGCGCTGGTGATTTCACTGTTAGGCGGCGTCTCCATCCATGGAGGCTTTGGATCAGTGGTGGGAATGTTCTTTGGTGCAATTATCCTTGCGATCGTGACCTCGGCTGCGACAGGTATGGTCTTGTCACCAGATTGGCAGTTCACCCTTAAAGCCATAACCGTTTTCCTCGCAATTGTGACACAAACATGGGCACTCGCCCGGAGAAACAGGTGACTTTATGTCGATACCATCTACTCTTGATCAACCCGTGACCACACCAGGTAACCGTATTGCACAGTTTCTGCGCAACTATTACATCTACTTTGTATTTGTGGCAGTCATCCTTGGATTGAGTCTTGCGAATCTTGACAGCTATGGCCTTTTTGAACGCGGGAACTTCCTGTACAAGAGGAACATCATCAATATTCTCAGGATATCTGCCCCGCTGATCACACTCGCGGGTGCCTTCTGCCTGCTAATGGTTTCGGGCTATATCGACCTCTCTGTCGGCAGCGCCATGAGCTTGAGTGCAGTCACCTACGCCTTGCTCGCAATCAACGGTGTTCCGTTCGTCCTCGCCTTTGCAATCACGGTAGTGGTTGGTGCCGGGTTGGGAGTGATCAACGGATTTCTGGTCGTCAGGCTTAAAATTACACCTGTGATCGCAACGCTGATAACGCTTAGTTTTTACAAAGGAATTGCATTGCTTCTGGTGCAGGACGGTGTTTCAGCGATCAAATCAGGTGGTGGTTTAAAAATGCCAAGCTGGTTTAATTCGTATGGCAGAGAGGGCGTGTTGTTAGGCCTTCCAATGGCTTTCTGGATTGCTGTAGGGGTCATTCTCGTCCTCGTCATTGCCCAGAACCGGACTTTACTTGGTAAGTATGCAGCAGCGACTGGGGGCAACCCCGAAGCTGCTACTCTGTCCGGGATCAACACAAATAGAGTCGTTTTCTTACTCTATATGATCGTAGGTGTTGCGGCAGCACTTGCCGGCATTGCTCGATCGAGCTTCATGTCACTGGGCGATCCACTTTCAGGAGATGGAATGGAACTCAATTGTATCCTTGTTGTCCTGGTTGGCGGTACAGCTTTCAGCGGTGGTGAAGGCAGGGTCCTTCGATCATTCATTGGCGCTCTGATCATTATGGCTCTGACGGTGGGGATGTTAACGCTTGTTCCAGCTTATTTCCAGACCTTGGTCATTGGTGCTGCATTGCTGACCGCCGCTGCATCAAACCACCTCATCAGCCGGAAAGAGTCAGCTTCGTGAACAGTTGTTGGTATTTTGTAATTAGTAAGGTTTCGGGTGTCAGGTTTCAGGTGTCAGGAGGATACGTAAAAACGGCCTCAGGTTGACACAAGCGGTCAGCCTGACACCTAAAAATTTTTGAGCCTCAATTTATTGTGGACTTTGTGCCTGAATCGATCCTATTTTGGATGCGAAAGCATTTTAGATTGGTTGATGGAATATGAATTTGTGCAAGGGGTTAGAAGGATACCCAACTCATGCCAGAATAAATTATCTGCAGTCATCAGCTGTCGGCCAAATTTCTGGCCAGCGGTTACTCCGCCGTGGGTGAAGCATATATGGTGGAAAAGGCGATCGATGTCATGCGGGAACTCAGAGATGAGGTAAACGAGACGGTTTTGCTCGGCACGCTGGTCGGCAACAGGGGCGTCATACTGGAGCAGGTCCTCAGCACCCAGCCGTTGAAGGTCATGGTCGATCCGGGTCATAATTTTGCTTTGCACACGGCTGCTCCCGTCAAAGCCATACTGGCTTATATGAACCCGGAAGATCAGGGCAAAATTGTTGACACGATCACGTACACGCGTTTTAACGAAAATACGATTATCATTAAAAGGCAGTTTATAAAAAATTTAAGAGAGGCCAAAGAAAAAGGTTATGCAACCGATCTGGCCGAAGAAATCATCAATCTGCACTGTGTGGCCTGCCCGATTTTCAATCACAAACTGGAGCCGATCGCCTCGATCTGGATCACAGGACCCGCCGACCGGCTGCAGCCCGAACGCTTTGATGAATTCGGTGAAATTATCGGGGAATTCGCGCTGAAAATTTCACGCCGCTTGGGCTATGAACCGGAGTTGAACGGGCATAGTGTTTATGAGTGATGTCCGGCTTGGTAATTCGGACTCCTGATGCCTATAAATTCATCCACCTCGGCGGACTTATGTTTCAGCCCTATTTTGCGTTACACTAGCAGTCCAATATAGACAAATTGATTCCATTTGTGCACCATGGTGGTGAACAAAATATATTTACTATCTTCAAAAGAATTCTGGAAACCATGCCCCTAAAACCATGAGGCTGAATAGAGAGGATATTTGACCGGGGTGATGTGATCGTTAGAACAGTATAAAATTTAAAGGTTAAAAATTTGATTGACGAACCTAATTCACAAATTCACAATTGTTTAAAAGGCACGAAAGACATAATTTCCAGAAATTATGTATAGCATTTTCCAATCTATAAAGCATGTTTTCTTCTTTATAGTTTCCGGAGGTTACATCTAACGGATTTAAGATTAGGAAACCCGGAGATCTGGTCGGGATTCTCTGCCCCGGTCAGCTCGTTCACATTGGCCTCTTCCCAACCTTGCGAAATATGTATTGCACCCGACAGCATCCTGCTGGTAAGGAAGGCCTTTATTCGAATCTTACCATAGGGAGAGCGGACTTCAGCCATTTCACCTTCTGAAATACCGTATTGATTTGCAGTTTCTGTATGAATTTCAAATATCGGTTCAGAAGACATCTTCCTCAATTTAGAAATATAGCGAAATTGCCAGTGAGTGAAACAAAGAAGATTCCCGCCGGTGGTTAAAACAAGTGGGAACTCATCCCCGTATTCAAATTGCCTGCCCACACTTTCCCTGACAGGTGAGGGATCAAGACCATAATTTTCAAGCAGAGTGGGATAGATTTCAATTTTACCTGTCGCAGTAGGAAATCCCTTATGTTCATATTTTTTGTAGCTGCGCTTTTCATATTCATAGATTCCGCTATTAGCGGCAAGTTCCCGATAGGTAATGCCAAGTTTCTGCAAAATGTAATCGATACCTTCTTCACAGTTTTGCCAGGGGAAAAACTCACCCAGTCCCATGTGATGAGCTAACCGCATCCAGATCATCTGATCGGACAAGCCATATGCCGGTTCGACCACCTTTCTCCTTAGGGTGATACATGGAAGGTTCTGGTAAACATTCACTCGATGTTCGTCTCTTTCTAAAAATGTGCAGGCAGGCAGAATCACATTCGCATATCGGGTATCCGGAGAGTGCACCACATCAATCACCATAAGGAATTCTAACGCCTGGAGTGCTCTGCGAGTTCGAGCACTATCAGGCCATTCCAAGGTGGGATTCCCACCGGCAATTATCATGGCTTTGATGGGATAGGGTCTTTCTTCCAAAATGGCATCAGAAAGGCTGAGTGCATGGGCTTCCCCGCGTGCCTGACAGAAAAGCGGAAACTTCTCTGACCCGATGGGTAGTATCGGAGGTTCCGGTAGCGGCGTGGTCATGTCATTTAGCCTGGGGCGGGGTGTAAACAAGTCACCGCCGGGAATGTCCAGGTTGCCTGATATGGCTTTTAAAATAGCCACAAGCCGCATCGTCGACACCCCGAAACTATGGTGTTCCAGACCGTTTCCGGTAAAAATTCCTGCCGGTTTAGCTCGGGCATAAGCGAGGGCGACCTGCCGAACCAGATCGGGTGAAACTCCGGTCACAGCCTCACCATTCACGGGCGAGAAGCGCTCGGCAGATACAATTTCAAATAAATTATCGAAGTCGTTAACCCACTCAGCAGTAAATGCTTTATCCCACAAATTTTCACGGAATATGACATGCAGTATATTGAGGATTAGCATCTCATCGCATCCCGGTCTGACCGGCAGGTGAATATCCGCTTTTGCCGCGGTTTCAGTTTTCCGGGGATCAATAACAATGAGTTTGCCCGCTCTTTTTTTCAGGCGGCTGATTTCGCCGGGTGTAAAAGGTTCGTTGGAGACCAGGGGATTAGCGCCCCAGATGATTAGAAGCTGGGTGTTGGGAATGTCCGGCTTGGTCAAGCTCCCGATAGTAAGGGTTTCAGCAATCGTTCGAGAGGCATTGCACAGCGAGCCGACACCCATAAAGTTAGGCGTGCCGAAAACATTGGCAAAGCGCTTCATGTAATACTTGATTTCCTGGTGGCCGACGCCCTCACCATGATAAATGGCCAGACTGGCGGGACCATACTGATCTTTGATCCGATTCAGAGTTTGCGCCGCATACGCCAGGGAACGATTCCAGTCGGCAGGGACTAATTCACCGTTTTGCCTGATCAGCGGCGATGCAAGTCTTTGGGGATGATGGAAAAAGTCAAGCGCTGACCGGCCTTTGACGCACAACCAGCCTTTGTTGTAAGGGTGTCCCCTGGCACCTTTTATATCGACCGGCTGACCATCAGCGACCTCTACCTCAATGCCGCAACCATGATCACACATCCGGCAGATAGTTATTATGGTCTCAGACTTTTTCATTGAAGTAATATTTGCAGAAGATCTATCAACGCTTCCAGTGTCTTATTTCCAGATCTCCCCCATTTTCAATCTTTTTCCATAGCCAAATAGATCATCCCCCCATAGATAAAGACTATCAAACTGGGGCAGATTCTTGACATGCCATCTGACAAAGCGGTGAAACCAGGTATCCGGCTTGTTAAATACACAGACGCGGATGCAGTTGGCACAATCCCCTTTGTTGCGCACCCAGAATCGGAAGCACCTCTCAGGATTGATATACCATTTGTATATTCCGTGGTTATTGGATATCGTGAGCCCCTCGGTGGTGGGCTCGTCAAAGCTGATGGCCTTTCCTGGACATATCTCGGCACACTTTCCGCAGACTTCACACATTCTCCTGACACCGATATCAATGGGTTTGTCCGGAACCAGGGGCAAATTGGTGAACACCTTGCTGATCCGCACACGCGGACCAAAACGGGGTGCGATTAAAATGCCATGCCGTCCAAGCTCACCCAGCCCAGCATCGATGGCCATGGGAACACTCAGGGCCGTGTCATTTCCGCTTGGAATCGCCTCATAGCCAAGGTCTCTGATAAAATGGGCCACTGAAGAAGCCATATAGGCCATCATTGAATAACCCCGACCGGTAGCGGCATTCTCACCGTAAGCCGGTGCTGTTCTCATCAACGTGTAATCCATCTCATGCAGCATAACAATGGCGTGTTCAAACGTTTCGGGGATATCATCTATGGCAGAATGCTTGATTGTGCGGGGATCAAAACGATGAGAGTAGATCCAGCGCCGATCCACCTTGCAGATGCCCACCGCCGATGCCCCCATATAGAGGGCCGCCCTTTTTACAACGCGCGACATCTCCGCCGGGTCCGAAACAGGCCACCTTCCATCCGGTGGCACACGGTCTCTGGCTGCGATTTCTGCTTTATCCGGGTACCATTCATACAGGCCCTCATTGCCGACCATGTTTCCGAATCCCCACCATCTCTCGAGATACCAGGAACCCATCGCAAAGGCCCAGTCCAGCAGGGTATATCCTTCATCATCTTTGAATTTGCGCACCCCGTAGTGCTTTTTGCCCAGTTCCAGTATTTCATCATCGGACCATTCAGGATCCCGCGGTCTGGAAAACATGGTGTTTCTTTGGTCAAACTGTCCAACTGTTCCGTGTCCGATTTTCTGCTCGTGCATTATTAATTATCCTTTTAGCTCGATTTGCCCATTGCCTCTGCCAGAGCTTCTTGAGCCATCTTTTTGGCTTCGGGGGTAAAGAGCCAATCATCTATCCTAGTTTCAAGCCATTTGATAAAGCTGTCGCTTGTAAAGCCGAATTTTGTATGATGAATGTCTACACTGCGAGGTGTAAATCGCCACAATTTATCGGCATCTTTCACCAGTTGATCATTAAGGGAAAGAGCCTGCTTTCTGGTATCATGGCCGTCAATGATGGACAAAATTTCCAGAGTTCTTTTTTGATCATAATTGAGATGGGTTAGGATTTCTTCCGCGATTCTTACGCTTTCGGTCTCGTGAAATCGTTGCGTCTTTTTGTCTTTGGCCCCCGGTCCAAAGGCGTTTAACTGCTTTTCCTCGGGCACCATCTTCCAGCCCACGTCGTGCAAAACAATTGCCGGCAGTACTATCTTCTCATCAGCGTTTGGATAACAGGCCAGTAATCGACGGGCAAACTCATAGGACAGGGATACATGGATATCGTTGTGGCGGGTACCCAGGTAAGACTCGGCCATTTTGTAAATATCGTCGTAGACGGTGCCGGGTTGCGATTTTTCTTCCAAATATCCTCCATTCTCAAGAACGATAAATCATACTTTGCAGGGCGCCCGCTTAAATCTCTGTTCTTTAATATTGTCCGCATCCAGATATTTTTTCAGGGAAATCATTTCAATCTCGGCAATACATCTGATCTCGGTAACATCCGCAGCATCTAAACCCAACCGCGAAGCAATTTCTCGATCCGTCAGCCCGCGGAGGGATGCTTTCGGTTCAAACCGCTGCCGGGCATTGGTTAATTTTAAAATCTCATCTTTGTATCGATTATACAAATCTACATTTACAAATCTCGGCATTGGAAATTTCCTTTTGTCTATTAATTTGAATCGATCCTATCGCATCTTCCAGCCACGCCGTTTAACCACCGGGCATCTTTTTAGACAATTGAAACATTGAGCGGAAAGCTCGCTGGCATAGGCCGCACTTCTGACAGCCCGGGTGAAATGGCTCCCGAACAAAATCGCTTTTCGTCGTTCGGCGTCCGGCTCATTGACAGCCTCCAACAGCAGCTTCTGAAATACGTCCATGGCCGTGGTCTGTGCCCTGGGATAGCAACAATCCTGACGATATTCCATCCAATGGATTCTGCCCGCTTTTATCTCTCCGGTAAGACAATCCGGACAGGAAGAGATGCATGGCGTGGTCTTTTTTTCCGCCCACAGGCGCACACAGGATGAATGGGGACAGACAGGATCGGCAAGGGGGCCATCTGCCTCAAGCTTCATAGTGGTGACTACTGCGTTAAAATAAAGTAAGCCATATTGCGGATTTAATATAACGCCGCCGGCCATGGATCTGGTACCGAGTCCGGCCTGTTCGGCACAGAGCTTCAAACTGATATAAGGATAATGACCGGTGCGGTTACCCGAAGGAATGGGTATGGCATAATATCCAAATTGATCTTCAACGAAATACGCCAATCGGCGAGCCGCGGCGGCCATCTGGCTTCTATTATAACCGATGCTCCCTAGCACCCTGTTCGTACCCGATCGCCAGGCACCGGCCGTAGGCTCATTGCCCCCCAGTACAATAATGCTCAGCGCGCCTTTCAGCATGTCATCCGGTCTGTAACCGGAGGGCGCCAAATGGTTTACGGAATCAACCGCTGCGATTCCCACAGCCCTGGCCCCGAGTGACAATGCTTTTTCTATGATCTGTTCTTTGGCATCCATCAGCAAATCTTCCCGTATTCAGCAAATCGGGTTAGTCAATTTTGAGGGTCTGCTCGTATGCCGCCGTCAAGGTTCTGGCAAACTCCAGATTGTCCCCGGCAGCCTTCAGTTCCAGTTTATCGTTCCAGGAGTCAAGATTTCTGATAATTTCCGGAGATAAATCCCCGCAGCCTCGCCTCCCTCTCGGATTGATTGTGCTATAGAATCTGCAGCCAGCAATCCGCTTTTAAGCGCAGTGCCGATACCCTCAAAAGTTATGGGAAACAGCAGTCCGGCGGCATCACCGATCAGCAAAACGTTTCCCCGTGCCGGCGAAAAAGAGCCAGAAATCAATGATTTGTGGAGTCGCGGAATTAAACAGCCGTCCTTCCAGAGCGCCTTTTTGTCGGGGTCGAAACCATATTGCGATAGAATCTGATTGATCTCATTCCTGAGTTCTTTTATCCCGGCGCCTTCAATCAGAAAACGATCTCCCTTGTGGTTAAGACAGAAGCGAGGGCGCGCACGGTGTTTTGGAAAAAACCAGTGGAAATAGTCCTTTTCCAGATCAAGTTCGCCGTCATAGCATTCCCGTATCGGGACGGAATACTGGACACGGAGTTGAGGAAATAGAGATTTCCTGACTGCCGAAGCGCCTCCATCTGCCCCGATAACATACCTTGTCGAAATCTCCCGTGGCTTTTTACCCTCCATCAATGTAACGGTACAGGTTGCCGCCTTTTGATCCGTCTCTATTACCCTGGTCCCTTCAAGCATTTCCACACCTTCTTCCCGTGCAATCCGAATCATCCAGAAATCCAGATCTTTTCTCCAGGCCAGCGGAGTTTTATACTGGATCTGCTGGGGTGGGATTCCGGGCACATGCATCATGTGGCCGAATAGTTGAGGCGGATCTGTCAAAATCTCCGGAGGAATGGTTCCAAATTCCTGCGCAATGATATCGTTGGCCCATGGACCCATCACCATTCCGGAACACACTTTATCTCGCGGCAGCTTTTTACGCTCCAGTAGTAATGTTTTCAAGCCGCTTTGAGCACATTTTTTAGCTGCGACCGAACCACCGGGTCCACCGCCGATAACAATGACGTCATACATAATTGAATACCTACGGGTTGCAGAAATTAAGAGACCAATTCCCGATCTTCGACTGTGCGCTCCGATTCTATCAAGCGCAGAAAGTCATTCGCCGGAGGTGATAATACGGCTTCTTTGGGATAGACAATGTCCGTTTGAAGCAGGATGGGCCCTTCTTCGACATCGAAAGAATGCAGAAGATCCATTTTGACTTCAAGCTCGACTTCCGGTTTGTAAAGAAACGAAATGCCAAGTCCCTTGATAATATACTCTTTGATAAACTCTACACTTCCCGCTTCCACCAGTACCGACGGTTTCACTCCATATGAATCAAGCATCGAAAGTATGGCGTGTCTCGCGCCTGAGCCCTTTTCCCGAATAATGATCGGTTCATCTATCAGGTCACGCAGAGAGACACTTTTTTTCTTGACGAATCGGTGTTGGGGGGATGTTACCAGACAAAACTCTTCGCGACTATAAGTCACGGCCTTCAGTTTTTTTAATCCCGACAACCTGCCAATAATACCGAGATCATATTTATACGCCATCAGCCCATCGGCGATTTCCCAGGAACTTCCCACCTTCAGAGAGACTCTGACGGAGGGGTATCGTTGCTGGAAGCGCGAAAGCAGTTCTGGCATGAGATGTCGCGCGAAGCCTCTGGTTGTGCCAATGGTCAGGGATTCCCGGATCAGATCACCCCGGCTCTTTAAGGCATGTTCCAATTCTCCGACGATCAGAAAAATCCGTTCAGCATAGCCAAAAAGGGCCGCTCCGGCTTCAGTCAACTGAAGCTCTTTTACATACTTTCTGAAAAGCGGGATGGCAAGATTCTTCTCCAAGGACTTAATCTGCATGGTTACTGCCGGTTGGGTAACATGAAGCGCATTGGCGGCTTTGGTGATGCTTTTTTCTCTGGCAGCCAGGTAAAACGCCCTGAGCTGGTTTAAGTTGATATGCATATGGGGAGATCCTGACCGTTATAAGAAAAACTTATGAACGTATAAAATTAATTTGATTGACATGTCAATCAAAAAAAATTAACAAACAAGGATTAGAATTGATTCAAATTAATGATTCTCATTCACCGGGCTGCCAAGAGAAGGAGGAGGAGATGGCTGAATACGATGGAATAATCATAGGTGCCGGACCCAACGGTCTGCTCACGGCTTCTTACCTGGCGAAGGCGGGCCTGAAAATCCTGCTGCTGGAAAGAAGGTTTGAAATGGGAGGGGGATTGTGTTCGGAGCATATTACCATCCCGAGCTTTATCCACAATACCCACGCAATCTATATGCCCCTGGTGGATTACGCGCCATTTTTCCAGGATTTCAAACATGAAATGGAGGAGGTCTTCGACCTGAAGTTCATCCATCCCGATCCTGTGATGACCCTAACCCTGCAGGACAATCGCAACCTGTCGGTTTATCAGGATGCGGAACGCACCGCCCGGTCCATAGCACAGTTTTCCGAAAAAGATGCGCGCACCTATGTCAATGCCGCCGCTAAATTCAAAGAATATATGGATGTGTTCATTGCGCCGGCCACCTACTATCCGCCCCATCCGGCCATGGAAGCCATGACCAAAATGAAATCCCACGAGGTCGGTCGGGATCTTCAGGCCCTGCAGCCCATGTCTCCCCGGGCCATTGTGGAAGAGCTTTTTGAAAACGAACATGTCCGCACGCTTTTTCTCTATGCGTCCTGCATGTGGGGCCTGGATTACGATCTGGAGGGACTGGGTTTTCTGGTTCCGCTATACTTCAACAGGGCAGCCAACTATCGCCTGGTGGTAGGTGGAAGCCACCATCTTGCCCACGTGATGAGCAAGCTGCTTTACAAGAATGGCGGGATGATAATCGGCCCCAAGCCGGTCAGCAAAATCGTGATCGAAAACGGCCGGGCAAAAGGTGTTGAAACCGAAGACGGCTATTACTACGAAGCCAACAAGTTTATTGTCAGCAGTCTCAATCCGCACCAGACATTCCTGGAGTTGGTGGGTGAAAATAACCTGGAGTCGGATTTTGCCACACGCATCAATGATTGGAAGTGGGAGAAAACTAGCTTTTTTCATGTTCATATGGCCCTGACGGAATCGCCGCAGTTCAAGGCCGCTGAAAACAACCCGGATGTGGCCAAAACTTTTATCCATCTTTTCGGCTATGAGACCTACCAGGAGTTGATTGACCATTATGACGCCATTCGTAAGGGCGAATTGCGGGATTCGGGATTCAACAGCTGCTATCCGACACTGCACGACCCATCCCAGGCACCGGCCGGTAAGCACACCGGTCTGATATCCTGTCACGCACCGTATAACCTGGCCGACGGCGGTGCCGAGCAATGGTATGACATCCGGGATGAGATCGCAGATCAATGTTTGAACAAATTAAGAGCATATATGCCCAACATCGATGATGACACCATCATGTGGCGCTACATCACGACACCCAAAGACATACATAATAAATTTATCGACATGCGGGAAGGATCTTACAAACAGGGTGCCTACCTGCCCCTGCAAATGGGATATCTGAGACCAAATGAACTCTGCGCAGAGTATGCCACGCCGGTCAAGGATTTATATATATGCGGTGCTTGCACCTATCCCGGCGGCACCATCCTGATGGCCAATGGATACAACGCCGCTAACCGGATTGCCGACGATTACGGCATCGAAAAATGGTGGAAAAAGCCGGAATCCATATTGAAGGCCGAGGAATTAGGCTTGCTGTAAGCACAATCAGTTTTTTCTGACAGCATAAGGAGTCACGTATCATGAAAGTCCAGTCTACTGGCCTGGGCAAAACGGTCATGCTGGCCCATTTTAAAGAGCTATTGAATACCGAATTCGACGATCGGCAAGTTTTGCAATTGACCATGGAGTCGACCGAACCGCTGCACTGGACGATTAAAGTCTACATGGAGCCGAGCGATCTGCGCCAGGCGATCGTCATGGGACTTAAACCGTCTGTTTTGTGGAAGGCGATGCTGGCAGTTGTCGCCGGTCGATTTTCCCTGTTCAAAAAATTTGGAGCCAAACCGCAGGAGCGTTCCGTTGAAGCCGGAGAGCAGACAGATGATTCCACCGGAGAGGGCGAAGTACGGGAGTCCGAGACAGCCTCCAGTCCGCTGTCGGGTCTCAAGGAATCCGAAGAGAGCAACGAACCTTCGAATCCGTTGTCGAAGCTAAAAGGTTAGGCCTTTGTTCGAAGAGTGAAATGCTCTGATTATTAATTTTTACGGATCGGTTGGTTTTAGTTTCGAACTAAAAAATTCAAGCAAACGCAACATGATTATCGGTGAAAGGAGCAACGATTATGGCCGACATGAGCTTTGACGCCGTCGTCTTCGGAGGAGGACATCACGCCACCATTATTGCCAACTATTTGCAAAACGCCGGACTTGAAACAGGTGTTTTCGAGCGACTTCAGGAGGTTGGCGGAGGAGCCTGCGGTGACGAGTTGCCGGCTCCTGCTTTTTTACAAAATCCCTGTGCTCATTTCACCCGTATGTTCGGCAATCCTGCCTATCACGATTTTAATCTGAGAAAATACGGGCTGCATTATGTCTTTCCGGAAGGCAACGAGGCTATGGTTTTTCCGGATGAGACCTGCTTTGTCGGATATACGGCCTTTCCCGTTGTGGACCCGGATACCGGCGAGGAGACATTTTCCAATGAAAATTTCAAAAAAACCTATGACGAAATAGCCCGGTTTTCCAAGCGCGACGCCGATATGTACGAATGGATCACCGAGCGGTATGAAAAACGCTGGCGAACAGCATTTCGCAAATACCGCTACAGCCCGCCGACTCCGTGGGGAGTGCCGAATCCCTTGGAAGAGTTATTCACCGATGATAAATACGGCTTTGACCCCGTATGGCATTACATGAACGGTATCCAGGTGGCCCGGGATCTTTTTGAAAGCACCGAAATGCGGGTTCTGTTCATGAGGGCCATTGCGACCTCTTCCGGATCTTTTCCGGTGGATGCCATGGGCGTATATCAGGTGGTTCATATGCTGGGCCTGGTGCTCTCACTGGAATCAGCCTCAATTGTATCCGGGGGCACCCATGCCATCACCCATTCTCTCCAACGGTCATTCAGCTCGATGGGCGGCTCGTTTTTCGTGGAAAGTGAAGTGGACAAAGTCCTCGTTGAAGGAGACCGGGCCGTGGGCATCAAGCTGGTCAACGGGGCCGAGATCGAGGCTCGCAAGTTGGTGGTAAGCGACCTTGGCGTGCCGCAAACCATGCTGCGAATGCTGCGAGACACTGAGTTGGCTGATCGGCTCGTGCATCGGATCAAAAACATAGACTACGACCGGGCCCAGATATTATGGGGCAATGTTGCCCTTCATGAATTGCCCGACTACAAAGCAAAAAGTTTCAACCCCGACCTTGGGGAGCAACCCCGACTGTACATGGGCCCCAAGGATGAGGACTACATGTCCTACAACTACATGTCCGAAATTTTCATGCAGGGATACCCCAGTCCGGGCAATATGTATCTACTGGCCGCGCCGGACAGCATCTGGGATAAAAATCGCGCACCCGAAGGCAAGCATACTATCCTACTGGAAGAATTTGCCGCACCTTTGCGATTTTTCTCTGAAAAGGACTGGCTGAAGATGAAACGAGAAATTGTAGACCACATGCTCAAGGACTGGCAAATTTACGCCCCAAACATGACCTGGGATAACGTAATCGCCCATAATATCCAGACTCCCTTGGATGTGTCCTATCGTCATCCGGATATGAAGGAAGGCGGCTGGGCCGAAGGGGCCATGATGCTCTCGATGCACGACCGCTTCAGGCCGGTTCAGGAAATTGCCAATTATCGCATCCCCAATGTAAAAAATATGTATATCTGCTCCTCCAATCTGCATTCCTGCGGCGGGATCGGTCGAGGCAGTTCTTATAACTGCTTTAAGAAAATCGTTGAAGATTTTGAACTGCCAAAGATCTGGGAGGAAAAAGGCAGGGAATACTAACAGGAGATTTCGGATTGGGATTTTGGGATTGCGGATTTTAGGGTTAAACCGACCAAACCGTTGAAAATCCAAGGAGAAAAAATGCGCCTGAAAGATAAAGTCGCTATCGTAACCGGAGGTGCCAAGGGGCTAGGGCGCGCCTTTGCCGTCCAGATGGCCGCCGAAGGTGCACGGATCCTGGCCGTTACCCGCAAGGATCTGGATAATCTGAAGGAAACCGTCAGGCAAATCAAGGACCTCGGAGGACAGGCCAGTTGGATTCGAGCCGACGTTTCCAAAGAGGCGGATACACTTGCCATGGCTGAGGAAGCGGTAAAAAAATTCGGCCGGATCGATATCTTGGTCAATAATGCCGCCGTCTATGACGGGATCGCGCGCAAGCCTTTCTTTGAAATCGACCCGGCTGAATGGGATCTGGTGATGTCGGTTAATGTAAAGGGTGCCTTTCTGGCGGCCCGGGCGGTCTTCCCCTGGATGAAGGAACAGGGTTACGGGAAAATCGTCAACCTGGCCTCAGAGGTATTTTTTACCGGGTCCCACGGATTTGCCCACTATGTATCATCAAAGGGCGGAATTATCGGCCTTACCCGGGCCCTGGCAGTGGAACTGGGCCCTTACAATATCTGTATCAATTGCGTGGCACCCGGCTTTACGGACACGGAGGCCAGTAGAGGCCTAGCCGACGTAAACAAATACGACACATCCAAAACGCCGCTTCGCAGGCTTGAAAGGCCGGAGGATCTAACGGGCGCCGCCATCTTTCTGGCTTCGGCTGAAAGCGATTTCATTACCGGTCAAACCCTGCTTGTGGACGGCGGGCGGGCCATGCACTAATGTTGTGTCCCATGGTTATGTTACAGAAGCAGTGTAATGTATATGAGTTCAGTTGAGTTTTTAACTGTAACCGGCTGATACATACGGTGACACCATGACCGTAAAATTTATACAGTACTGGGATGTTATTTCCGAACGTGAGGAAGAATTCAGTAAATTTGTGGCGAAGAGCTACGTCCCCGGGATCAATGAAACCGGACACCTCAGGATCGTGGGCTCCTGGCATGTCGCCTCCGGTGAAGGCCCTTACTTCATCATGGAAGGCACGGCGGACTCAGTTAAAGATGTACATAGCCTGCTGCAGCTTGATGAATTCCAAAAGCTCAATCATCTGCTGCATTTTCTGATCACCAACTACAAAAGTAAACTTCTCGTGCCCACCGGCCCCATCGAGGGGGTCGTTCCCGAACACAAAAACTACCGTTTCAACCATCACTATAACGTGATGTACGATAAATATGATGACTACATCGCGTTTATGCGAGAAGAGCACCTTCCCGTCATGGAAGAGCTGGGGGTAGCTATGATCGGTGCCTGGTATGTGGCCATCGGCCCGGGCCCCAATATGGTTGTCGAAGGTGCCTGCCCCAGCGCAAAAATAATTACAGAAGCCATCGGCAGCGAGCGCTATGGCATGCTCACAGCCCGGCTGCTTACCCTGGTCGAGGGATTCGGCAGCAAGATTCTGGCTGATGCCGGTGTCCTGCATTATCGAGTGTAAACCATGGCCGTCAAATTGGTCCAATACTGGAACATCCAGCACACTACGAAATCGGATTTCGATGCCTATTTTACCGGGGAATACGTGCCCCGCATCAATGAAACCGGCTTCATGAAAATGGTGGGCGCCTGGCATGTTGCGTCCGGTGAAGGCCCCTATTTTATCACTGAAGGTGTTGCCGAAACTGTGACGGAGGTGGAAAGCCTGATCATGGCGCCGGCTTACATCGATCTTCGGAATCGCCTGCTGCAACTGGTAAGCAATTACCAGTCCAAACTCCTGGTGCCGGTTGAATCAATCAAACCTGATGTGCCGGACATCGAGCGTGGATATAAATTTAATCAGCATTTTAATATCAATCCTGCAGATTATTATGAGTTTCTGGCCTTTGAAGAGCAGGTTCACATTCCGGAAATGAAACGATTCGGCCTCGAACTTGTAGGCAGCTGGCGTGTAGCCGTTGGCGCCACCCCTTACATGATCGATGAAACCCGGGCCGGCAACCTGGCGGCAATAGGTGAAATGCTCGAAGAGCCGGCCTACCAGAAATTAACCCTTAAATTGCTCCAAATGGTCTCCAATTACGGTTGTAAAATACTCGTGCCCTCAGGGCATATCAACACCTGAGCGCGGCCGTTACTTAAAATGGGTGCACTGACAATTTTACACGAATACTCGTGTTTCAGATATGTCGATATAATCAGGTTCTTGTTGAGTAAATTCTTACAACGTGTTGTCAGGAAATGACGATTTAAGTTTTCAGGTGTCAGTGTTCAGGATCTGACCAGCAGAATGCTCAGCCCTGTCAATCCCGAATCCTGCAACCTGACACCTATATCTGGGAGACCCATGAGCACACTCATCGCAAAGCTACTCAGGATTAACCTCACCGACACTTTTTTTAGCGAGGAAAAAATTCCCGATCGGCAGATCAAGCGCTTTATTTCAGCCAGGGGGCTTGGCGCAATATACCTTTTTGACGAGCAGGCGCCAGCCGTTGATCCCCTTTCCCCAGACAACAAGCTGCTGCTGCTTGTGGGGGCCCTGGGCGGCACTGGCCTCCAGGGGTTTTCCAAATGGATGGTCATGTCTAAAAGCCCGTTGACCGGCACCATATTTCGCTCTGTCACGGGCGGCAATTTCGGGGTGTGGATGAAGCATGCCGGCTATGACCTCATGATCGTAGAAGGCAAGGCTGCCGCACCGACATATATCCACATTGACGAAGGAGGGGTTCAATTTCTGGATGCTACCGGTCTGTGGGGATTGGATTACCGCAGGTTGCAGGCGCAGTTGAAGGAAAACCACGGCCAACGCACCGAATCGGCATGTATCGGGCCGGCCGGTGAAAATATAGTGCGCTATGCGGTGATCCACTCTGGCGAACGCACGGCTTCCCGGGGCGGTATGGGAACGGTGATGGGTTCAAAAAATCTAAAGGCCGTATCGATCAATGTCCCGATAAAAAAACCGTCTCCCTTTGATCCGGCATCCTTCAAGGAACTGATCAAAACCCAGGTCGACATTTTAAAAGAGCACCCCCGCAAACAGACCATGGCCACTCTAGGGACACCGTACATCACTAAGATCGTGAACATGATGGGCATCCTGCCCACTAAAAACTACCAGGAAGGAAGCATCCCGACTATTGAGGACCTGTCCGGAGACCGGTTTTTTGAGTTAAAAAAAGCACGAGCCGGGTGCTACAACTGTATGACTCGTTGTGGTGGAATGCGGGATGTCACACTCGGACCTTTTAAGGACTCCCGGATCGATGGACCGGAATACGAGACCATTTTTGCCTTCGGCCCGTTAATCGGTCTTTCCGATCGACAGTTTATAATCGACGCCAACGCACTGTGCGACGCATATGGGATGGACACCATCAGCACGGGGGTTTGTGTCGCTTTTGCCTGTGAATTGTTCGCCCGGGGCATTATTTCATCCGAGGATGCAGACGGCTTGAATCTCACCTGGGGCAATAAGGAAGGACTTTTTTCCTTGATAGAAAAGATCGGCAAATCCCAAGGCTTCGGCCGGCTGCTTGGAGAAGGTGTCAAAAGGGCCGCCGAGCAGTTGGGGGGCGATGCACTCGTCCTGGCGATGCATATCAAAGGCCTGGAGCTTCCGGGATACGAGCCGCGAGGCGTCAAGGGTTATGCCTTGAGCATGGCGACCTCCAACATCGGCGGCAGCCACATGTACGGTCGTCCCCGGGAGGAGTTTTCAGGCCAGGCAGATCCTCTGGTAGAAAGCGGCAAAGGTGAAATGATTGCCCGGGTTCAAAAGGAGCAGGCCCTGGAAGATTCTCTTATCGCCTGCACCTTCGGCAATACGGGATTGGATCTCACCATGTACACCAGGCTTCTTCTTGCGGCCACCGGCATCGATGAATTCGGGTCTGCAGAAAAGTTGGTTAACATCGGCGAGCGCATCGTCAGCATTGAGAGGTGCTTCAACATCCGAGAAGGGTTTGAACGCAAGGACGATATGCTACCTTTGCGTATGCGACGTGAACCGCTGCAAGAAGCAGGGCCGGCCACCGATCAAACAATCGCCAACCTGGAGCATTTGCTGGATGAATACTACCAGGCCCTGGGCTACACTGATCGGGGCATTCCCGGCATCGAGCGGCTGCAGAAGCTGGATTTGCCTGAGGCCGTGGAAGATATCAAAACACGTATGTCAACCGGAGCAGCAGTGTCTCCGGGTAGAAGCGGAGAGCCATAGCTGCACCATCATCTTTCAGGGATTATTACAGTTCATGGGCTCCGGGGACGACCGGAAGCGTTTTCAGTTGTATCCCGTGGGTCTAAAATTCTAACGCGTCAACCCACAGAAAGGAGGCTATTATGAAAATGTATGATTGTGTCCCCGGTTTGGAATTTGATCCCGAGCGGGATTTTGAGCATTCACCGGCCTGGTTTTTGGACGGCACCCATTCGGTGCCACCGTGGACACCGATGTTCGGCTGGTTCTGGATTAATTTCTGCCGACACGGTTTACAGTATGGGGCCGAGAAATTGAGCCTGCCAACCGTAAAAGGGTGGGACTGGCGATTTATGAACGGTGGTGGTTACCTGACTCTGCTGCTGGTAAAGTCCGAAGAGGAAAAGCAGCGCCGGGAGGAAAAATCCCGCAAAGCCATCCTACCTTTCATACAGGACTTCGACGGGCTGTGGAACGGTTGTATCGATGAAATTATGGGGCTTTATAAGAACCTTAAAGCCCTGGATCTGGATGAAGCCACGAACATAGAACTGCTGGAAAATTTTGAAGAAACCATCAACACCAGCCGCCGCATGTGGGAAATCCACATGTACATGATGTACGGAACGTATACTGCCTATATTCTGTTTGAAAATATGTGCCGGGAGCTGGCCGGTATCGATGACACGTCTCCGCTTTTCCACAATCTGGTCTCCGGCTTTGACAACAAGGTCTTTCAGGTCGACCGCCGCCTTTGGGAATGCTCCAAACGGGCCCAGGAAGATGGCTTGGCGGATGTATTTCTGCAAAATGAGCCCGCCAATATCGCGGCCGCACTGGCAACATCTGATAAGGGCAAGGCCTTTATGATGGATTTTATGGAGTTTATGAATGAAGACGGCTGGCGCATGCAGCGCATGTCGGAAATCAATCTGCCAACCTGGGTGGAAGACCCCACACCGGCGCTGGGTAATGTCAAACAGTTCCTTTTAAAGGGCGGGGATTTCGACCTTGACGAAAAGCGTAAACAGAATGTCGTAAAACGGGAAGCAGCTGAAAAAGAAGTGCTCGCAAAGGTCCCCGAGGAGCAAAGAGGCTGGTTCGAGCAATTGATGCGGCTGGCCCAAAAATGCGGTATTTTCAGTGAAGAACACGACCACTACCTGGATCTGTATACCCATGCTATGATGCGGCGAATCGCGCTGGGACTGGGCAGGCGCTGGGTCAAGGCAGGCGCCATCGATGATCAGGAGGACATGTTTTTCCTGATGCCCGACGAGGTGCGGCGGGCTGCCCTGGCTCCCGATCAGTTCGATATGCGCTACATTGTCGATCGCAGAAAGGCAGATTGGAATGAATGGCAAAAGACACCCAATCCGCCTGCCATGCTAAAGGAGGGTTTCGACCTGGATCAGGCCATGGGTGTGCTGGTACAATCCAATGACCCCATTGCCCTCAAGGTGGTTGTCGGCGCCATGCCGGAGGTGCGCCCCGAGCTCAAAGCTGATCTTTATGGCACCTGCGGGTCCCCGGGTATGGCCGAAGGCCCTGCGCGAGTCATCATGACCGAGGATGAACTCCACCTGGTGGAGGAAGGAGACATCCTTGTGGCCGCCACCACGTCACCGAGTTGGACGCCCATTTTTTCCATGATCAAGGGCGTGATCGTGGATCGCGGAGCCAGCCTTTCCCATGCCGCAATCGTCGGACGCGAGTATGGTATCCCGGTGGTCATGAATGTCTTCGAAGGCACTCAGAAGATCAAATCCGGCCAGCGTGTTAAAGTGGATGCCAATTTAGGGACAGTTTACATTCAGGATAAATAACGCTTAACCCACGGAGAGGAGAGCCCCTGTGATGATAGAATCGGGACTCTCTTCTCCAGTGGAGGAGGGAAACATCACCATGGCAAAAAAATGGATCTACTGGTTCGATGAGCTGCGCACCACGGACAACGACATGGTGGGAAAAAAATGCGCCAATCTGGGTGAAATGGTTCACATGGGAATGCGGGTTCCGCCTGGATTTGCGGTATCGGTCGACGGCTACGAGCAGTTTATGGAAGTTACCGGTGCCGGCGCTGAAATACGGAAATACGTGCAGCAAAACCAGGATGAATTGATTAACAAAGTAGATAAGCAGATCGAGGCCAGCCGCTTTATCCGGGGTGTAATTGAATCAAGGCCCATGCCGCCTGATATGAGTCAAGAGCTCTGGAGCAACTATGGCCGGCTGTGCGAGCAGACCGATTGTGAAGATGTCCCGGTGGCGACCCGCTCCAGCGGGGCGGTTAGTATGCCGGGCCAGATGGAAACCTATTTGAATGTGCGTGGAAGAAAAGACATCGCCGATAAGGTTGTACGGGTCTGGGGCAGTGCCTTTACCACCCGCGCTATCGCCTTTCGCCTGGAAAAGGGTATGGCTTTGGACAAGGCCCCGATCGGGGTGGCGGTCCTGAAGATGATTGATGCTAAGTGTGCCGGAGTCACCCTTACGGTGCTTCCAACTACCGGAGACGTATCCAAAATTGTGGTGGAGGGCAACTGGGGCCTGGGTGAAAGTGTTGTCAGCGGTGAAATTACGCCAGACAGCTTTGTCATTGACAAACAAAGCGGGGAAATCGTAAGCACCATTGGCGATAAAACTAAAATGGTCGTATACAAGGATACCGGCACCTGCATGATCAGCGTCCCCGGGGATATGCAGACGTGCACTTGTCTTGTCAAAGATGAAATTGAAGAAATCGTGCGGATTGCCAAAATGGTGGAAGCTCATTTTGACGCCCCCCAGGATATGGAGTGGGTTATTGACCCTGACCAGCCCTTTCCGGACAATGTCTACTGGGTTCAAACCCGGCCGGCAAAATTCAGCGTGAAAAAAGAGAATGACGCTGACTACCTAGCCGATTTGATGACCAGGGTTTTCAAAATGTAGCCAAATACTTCTGCGTGTCTTCTCCGTCCCAGGTGGATGTATTCGTTATAATTCTGACTCATTCCGATAGTCTACGTAAAGAATTCACAATTATGAAGCTTTAGAGCTTACATTTCGCTCTTTGAAAAAATATTATTGGAATTATTGGAAAATATTCTGATATACCAATCAGGTGCATTTGAATTGCCACCAGCTGGATTGAAGGTTTTTGTATACCGAGCTGGGAACC